>PJEL010002983.1_pt1 | contig 14871 bp, 9 predicted proteins | sample 1853271 | NCBI WGS metagenome assembly PJEL01 (sample SAMN08108733, study PRJNA415343) | Invertebrate metagenome, whole genome shotgun sequencing project. | host: Globobulimina | place: Sweden: Gullmar Fjord | collected 2015-08 | reverse complement strand
ATATTTTCCAAAAAATCGGCAATACGACTCCATATAAAGCCCGTGACAAGACCCTCTTATGGCAGTTGATATCTAGAATCATTTAAAATTTAGAAAATATCTCTAAAGTGCAACTTTTTACTTTTGCAGACGGTCTATTATTAAGCCAAATCACATTGCATAACGCTTTCATACTGCTTCTTAATTTCTTGCAATTTCATCAAAACTTGGATAGGAGTTATTGAGTCTATTTCTAAATTTTTCATAATCAGGTAACATCCCTTTCAAATATTCTTTATTTCCAGCCTTAAGTATACAATAAGAAGACACATGATATCTATGATACATCTTATTAACTTTTTTTTCTAACATTGTTAATCATTTCATTTTTTTCATAACTTCCTAGATTAGCTGCACTTATTAATTGATCTTTTTCTTTGATTATTGAGTCATAAAAACCCTGTATTGCTTTTTGTGAGGGCTTTTTATAATAATTTTTTTTGGATTTGGCTCTCTGGGAGGATAAAGAGGCCCACAGGAGCAAAAAATAGCATTTAACGATACTAAAATTAATATCTTCAAAATATTGCTACAAAGTTTCATTTACATAAAGATATGGATGTAGTTTATCTACTTGCTTCTTAAATATCTTCCCCTTTCTTAGGTATACCATTTCCACTTCTTGGTTATTTTGATGCCTTGCATATCTTATTTTGGCAAATATTTGCCCCTTAAGGGATTGTGCCTCTTTTTTTGTTGCAACATCAGTTTCTTCCGTAAAATCAGAAGAAGAAGTCTTGAAATTTTGTTTTTCCTTATCATGGGTGAATGAATCTTTTGTAATAAAGCCATCCATGGATGATTCATTTACATCTTCTTCTACATTAACAGTATCCCTTTGATCTTTGTTCCACATAGTTTGAAAATATGTACCATATCTATGCAGCATATTACCAAAGAAATACATAGAATCATAGCCTATATACGAAAACATATCAGGAATCTCATTATATCTATTGTAATACTTGATTCTAACCTTCCTTAGAGCATCGCTTTCAAAATCAATATATTCTGGATCTACCATAACTATATTTTTGCGCTGAAATTCTTCTATATCGAAAGTTTTTGCCTCTATCCACTTTTTATGTCCGATTATAGTAGGATTTAATTTTAACATTTCAATGATAGCGAATATACTACCAAATACTAAAGAATCATTGGAGGCAACGTATAAATATTTTACATTATTAAATAATTTTCTTTTTTTCTCTTCTTCCCTAATATGCTTTGAAGTTTTATCTTTTTTATTATTTATTTTCCTAAAGCTACTAAGAAGCTTGGCTGCTTGCCAATCACCTAATCCCATATATATTTTTATATCTACATTGGTATATATTTTTATATATTTTTTGAATGCTTCTGCTCTTCTTTTGCTATCTATCTTATTGTCATATATAACTGCAATCTCTTTTGGATTTCCATGTATATCATTTTTTGCATAATCTTTATTATATGACATAGCCACATACTCCGCAGCCTTCAATGCTTGCGTTTCGTTGCTAGGCATAAAAAGATAGAAAAAGGGATTATCTTTTGACATGTCGTCGTTGTATGATAAAGGATTTAACATATTTATTTGGTATTTTTTTGCAAAATTGGCCGTATAACGTACAAGCTTTGGAAAAAGAGGCCCTATAATAAAATCCATATTTTTAAGCTCCTCTAGATTCAATATTTCTTTAAGACAATTTAAGTCTTTTTTTGTATCGTAGGAATATATATTTATCTGTTTGCCTTCTTTACATAGAACTTCTTTTGCTAAATTTATTCCTTTGTATAGGTTAAAAATAAAGCTTGACTTATCTTTTTTACTATCTATTTTATTCAAAAAAAATGGTAACAAAACAGCTACATTATACACTCTCTTTTTTTGAGAATGCAAAAAACTGTTTATGGAGTATTTGTGTACATTGAGATTAAACTTATCTATAACTTTTTTAGTCCAAAGGTTTTCTAAATCTATTTTAGGATCTCTTGCTATCCTTTTCTCCAAAATTTCTTTTGTAAGTCTATCATTAGGATATTTATCTAAAATCTTTTCTAACCAAAATAGAGTTTCTATCTTTGTAAGATAATATTCCTTTAACTTTATAAGTTGAACCAAAGTTTCATATAATGGTTTTGGCACTCTACGTAATCTTATATTTTCGGTATCGTATATTTTATAAATATTTTTAATTCCCAGAACTTCATTCAAAATAGTTGTCGCTTTTAAATAATTTCCAATATCAAAATTAATGTAAATAAGCCAGTATAAAACATCGGGATAATGTTTCCACTCCCTATATTTACTAGCTAGATATTCTAATATATATATAGCTTGAATTTTTTCTTGTATACACTGCTTCCATTTGAAACTATTTCTAAAATCTAGCAATTTGATATCACAAACACCGTTTTCTCTATTAACTGCATCTATACTAGATATATTTTGCAAAACTAACGCATAATAAAGCAAGGCATAGGGAGTAATATCATCCTGTATAAATCCATGAGGTATTTCATTACTAGTGATGTTGTCTTGCCAGCTTTTAGAATCATGTTCTTGATTTATAGAAGGGTCTATTAAGTGTTCTAATAATCTTTTAGCTTCTTCATATTTTTTATTTTTGAAATATCTTTTTGCTTCATTATATGTTTGAATCCTAGATTTATTATCAAGATCATTATCTATAGCTCCCTTATTAGAGTCTGTAGACATAGAAATACTATCGCCTTCACTATAAGCTTTTGAACAGATGCATATCAATGAGATGATGAAGAATCTCTTTCGTAAAATTCGAAGAGATATTTTTAAATTTTTGTTTTTCATGAACGACAATCTTGAAATTTTGGTTTTCATTTTATAGGTGGGTGAAGCTTTTGTAGTAAACCATCCATGGATGGCCTCTCATCTTATCTGTAATATTTTACTGGCAAATTTGTAATTCTCTATCTGCTGTTGCACATACTTCTCTAACTCTTCATATCCTAACATAGAATACTTTAGAAATGCCGAAGCCTGCCCATATATAGCGTTAAGCTTAGATTTTTTTATTAAATATAAGCCATCTAAAAAATCACCTATACCTCCAGAAACAATAATCTCCTTGCACAAAACTTGTTTATTCAAAGATACAACATTATCATTAACAAAATTTACCATCTCTTCTGCAGTATGCCCTACAAAAACAAGGCTCGATAAATTATTCAATACTTTGGTATCATAAATACTATTTTCTCCATTAATTTCATCCAAAAAAGTCGGGGTTTTATAATCTGCTTTTGCATTCTTTTTGGTAAAAGGTGCTTGTGTAATAAGACCATCCCTGATGGTTTCTAATTTAGCAAAGTTTGTTCCCCCAAAAGCTCCAAATTCTATTGCCGCCAATGGCAACATAAGTAAGCGCTTTAAACTCTGAGGTCCCATTCCCTGCCCCACTTCTTTTACAATAACTTTTAAATTGGTTTTGTCTAAAAATCTCTCTAATGTATCTATGGGAGGGCATTTTAATATATCTCCCTTGGGCTGCAAGTATTCTTGAATAGGATTTACATGTATGATAATGCCATCAGCTTGTAACTTTTCTATTAGATCTTCTAATAAATAAGTCTGATTTTTATCAACTAAATTCTCTAGCTGGGCAATACCTATATTGGCAAATAGCGGTAGATTTGCACCTAATATACTTCGTACATTAAAATCCTCGAAATATTTATTAGAAGATAGAAGCATTCTACAGGAACCAAGTCCCATGCCTATTCCAAATTTATTACAAACTTTTGCTAAATTATGATTTATTTTTTTGGAAATGGGAGAACCTCCAGTCATACTAGAAACCCACATAGGCGCCTTCATAGACTTACCTAAGAATTTAATAGATATGTCAAAATCAACATTATTATCTCCCAAAATAGGCTCATAATAAAACCTCTTATCTTGCAAGCTCGATGAAACTTTAGAATTTGAAGCTAGAGATATATGTTCTAGCTTTCTGTCTTTCATTTTTTATAATTTTCCAGAATCAATTTATCCGTATTAGATCAAATATAGTATATTATCTTACTTATTCCTAGGATGAAAGTCTGTGATAATCTGTTTGAGATAGCTTTTATCTAGGTGTGTGTATATCTCCGTTGTATTTATAGAAGAATGCCCCAGGAGTTCTTGTATGGCTCTCAGGTCTCCCCCTCCTTCTATCATATGCGTTGCAAATGAATGTCTAAAAGTATGAGGGCTTACCTCTTTGTCTATTTTAGCGTCTTTTACCGCCTTTTTTACCATCTGGAAAATCGCTATCCTGGATATCTTATTGCCATATTTATTCAAAAACAGGTAGTTGCTACCTTTGACATTTAAAAAAGAAGACCTCACTTCGTCTAAATATATATTCAAATATTTTAAAGCCATATTACCTATTGGCACAACCCTATACTTTTTACCCTTACCAATAACATATATGACCCTTTCGTCGAAAATTATGTTATTTAATGTTATATTTATGAGCTCCGATACTCGCAATCCCATACCATAAAGAATTTCTAAAATAGCTCTGTTGCGCATACCATAGTTGGTGGAGTGGTCTATATTGTTTAAAATGGACTCTACTTCATGAATCTCTAATATGTTTGGCAGCTTTTTGCTCGTTTTATTAATTTCCACATACTCCAAAGGACTTTGTTGTGCTAGTTCTGTATTTATAAGAAATTTAAAAAAGGCTCTTAGACTAGATATAACTAATGCCTGACTAGCATCTGAGATGCTGTCTTCTATGTTTAGATGATTTAAAAACTCAAGTATATCCTTATGAGTTGTGTTTATAATGCTTTTCCCATCCAAAAAAGTGTCTAGCTTACGTATACTTCTTTGATATGCTTCAACGGTATTCGTTGATAAGGAGCGCTCCAAAAGCAGGTATGTCTCATATTGTGAATATAAATTACTTGGAATCATGAATCCTTTAATTTATACAATATTTTTGAATAGGCCTACTAATTTGTTAAAACAAGTATAGTAAATGATTTTATATATAATATAAATTAAATCCTAAATTACTCCCTAATATAACTCGTAAAAAATTTTCTTATATAATTTGTACTATAAAATAATTTTGCTTACGACTGTTAAGGACTTTGTATAATAATTACATATACCCAAAGGGTATCATTTTGAATAAATATAACATTGATAATCAGGCAGTTACGTATCATTTTAACTTTATTTTTAATGGTAATGAGCATAACACAACTATGATAAATTTAAAAAATATAAGTCTACTAGGGCTATTGTTAGTTATTTTGACTTGTGAACAACAACAAAATGCAGTAAAGAATGATATATGTTCATATTTTTCTGCCGATTATGGTTATGAGCTCCAAATCATGTAGGATCAAGACTTTGACTACATTGATAAAGAAAATAATATTTTCGATAAAATCGAAATTGGGGATACCGTATTTTTTTCTGATCACAACAAAAAAATAAAGAAAGGAGTTGTATCAAGTTTTAGTTGGGATACCGAAACAAAAGAGTACAAATGGTTTAACTCAGAAGTTAAAAGGAATTTACTTGAAGTAAATGCCAATATTCAACTTTTAGGAAACAACAAAAAATATAATAAACTTATAGATAAGCAGATAAAAACATTTTTAAATTACTAACTCGACTTATGCAGAATATCTGTTTAAATGCTAAAATCGTCGTTCTTTAAGATTCAGTAAAGCATGTATAACAAAACTTGCGTAACGTAAGTTGGTAAGAGGTTATTTTTTATTTAGATACGTTTTTTTGAATGTTCTTCTGTATAGAAATACTCACCTTCGGAGTCGTTATTTAGATGCACGTCATCTTGATTTGTAAATACAGAAAGATCTTCATCTATATCGGAATCTAACGCTATAGAATATCTTTTTTTGCTTCTTTTTACTCTACTACTCCCTATAGGCAAAATGATGCCTATAGATAGACTATCCTCTTCTTTGTCAATTTCTAAACCAGGATCTGAATAATATCCATTATCTTTTCTCTCTATTTTACATAATTCTATATTAGGAAAATTTCTTATACTTTTGAAATCCCCCATCAATTTATTAGTTCTATTTTGGATATTCGTTAAACAAGCAGGATATTCTTCAGGTTCTAACGCAGCTTGTGTACGAATTCCCTTGAATGGATTGGAGATGGATCTTATCCTTTCAGCAAAATTAGATATAGAGTTTTTTGTAAAACTTCTTGGATTAAAAGCTGACATGAATGTATTTTTTGATAAGTAATGACTATCATCAAATGTATCCCCATAAGAAATTTCTTGCAATTCTATATTTTCATTAAATTTTACATTTCTACCATCAGTATTATTTTTTGTATCATAATTATATCTGTTAAATATATTTCCCTCACATCTCTCCTTTATACAAAGAACTAACCAACAACATAATGCTAATATGATACATAGTGAAAAACCAGCCAATATTATAGCTATGTTTATATGATTTATAAAGCTATCCTGTGCACTTGTATCTATTCCCCCCACTTTCTCGTATAAACTATAATGTTCAAAACTAAAATTTGATAGATAAGAAGTTTGTTTTACATCATATGTCTCTATAAAAGACATAAAACTTGGAAATACAAATTTGCTTTTAATCACCTCATTAGATAAAGAAAGTGGGATCGAGATAAGAGAAGCATTATCCTCTAAATTTTCGGTGGCCATTTGAAAATCTTCTATAACGACATAATCAGAAATATCATTAATATCAATGATTATAGGATCAATAATGATGTTTATATAAGTACCATTATTTGGCAGCTTAAATCTGGTAGAATTAGTAATATCTCTTAATAATGTATGTGGTATATCTAAAATAAAATTGTGTCTATGACTATCTATTGAAACAGAAAGAAGAGCTTTTATTATATCTTTATTGTATCCCAAAGATATTGAATGCAGTATCATTTTTCCTATATCCGTATTCAATTTAAAACTGTTTAATAAATTTAACTTATTATCTAATACGGAAATAATTGGATAATTTAGCATTAAAGCCATATATACATGGTTATTGCCAAAAAGTAATTCTTGGCACACTGCATCACTGTGTACTCCATATTTTTTATTTACATAATTTTTAGCATATAAAGTTTGGCTTTCTATATTGTAGGCAATCAATTCAATACTATTACTGAGAGGCAAAAAATTACCTATAAAAATAGTATTATCGTTAAAAAAAAAAATATTTTCCTGGTTGTTTCCCTGTAGATTATTATTATGAATATTTCGAATACGCTTACTAATAAATATATCTTGGCTAATATTAAAAACACTTACTAAAAAATTGATAGACGATGAATTATTATTTTCACCTTCTTTATTTGTTAGTTTTTCTGATACAAATACATATCCTCCATCTTTTATTTGATCCATATATCTTATTGCGTTGGGAAAATAAACACTTGATTTTATATATATATCAAATACATCATTTATTTCTAAAACCGATATAAACCCTAAAGAGTTATTTATTCGTGCTGTTTCTATGTCAAACTCTTCATTTAATGAAGAGTTTGACAGAAAAGGATTTAGTATCTCTCCAAATAAATATACATATCCATTATCAAAAACCTTTAGACCTGTATTTATACCTACAGATCCCCTCTCAATACTGTATTTATAAGCTAATATTTCTTTGGTTTTTATAGAATATTTATAAAATTTTACACCAGAAGTATCATATGTGCTTTTTTTATATACATTGTATGATATTAATAATTCCTCACTATCTTCTAGATATATAATATTTTCTATACAACCTGACTCATCATTAACGATAGGCAACAGAGAATTTTCGACATATAGTAACAAATTTGTAGAATTAAAATGATTTGATTTACCTATTACAAAATCTTTATAATTTGATGATATGATATGCAAACTTTCTAAATTGTCCTCTCTCCCATACAAATCAATAGGTCGTACAAAATTACTTGAATTATTGGCGGATACAAAATTATTACTATGCATGTAAACGCCATTATTGCGATTACAAAATACCAAACAGATAGTACATAGCACAAATAGTAATAAAAAAGAAAGCTTAGCCAATGCTACAAATTTATGTTAATAAAATAAATTACAAATCACCGTATTAAACGTACAATTATAATATAAAAAAAACAATATTTTATTTAACAATAGCTATATATATATATATATATAGGTGGGATATATCACCCAATAAAGGTACATTGCTGAACCAAGGCGCAACTTTGCCGTCTTAAATGTATATTCAGAGGCGTATTTTTGTAAGTCTTATAATAAATATATATTATTACGGGTCGACCTTCCATTTAATAAGGGGAATAAAAATTGCCTATGATTATGTTAAATAAAAAAATCAAAACAGTATATATCATATTCATGCTATTTATATTATTCCAAAATTGCAATTCTCCATCCTATAAAGGTATGAATTTATTATTACAAGAAAATAAAATAACAGAGCACAAAAACACCAGGCACACTATATAATGATAAATTATTGATTTTTACTAAAAAATATCCGTGATATTCATAGCTGTAGCAAGTTTAATTTTATTCTATATCTGCTACCTAAATATGGATATAGCAGATAAAAATTACTACAACAAAACATATAATGATTCAAATTTTTATTTTAAAAACGATAAGAAAAAGGATCTACCTTGGTTTTTAATTGGGATAACGACAGCTCCAAGAAAGAATGATACGAATTATTTAAGTAAAGTACTTGAATCTTATAACAAATCTCTGAATTATAACTCAAATATACGTGATTATAAAAAAACTAAAGTTTTAGTTTTCAATAGTGTTAATCCAATCTATCAAAAACACATAGTATATGATAAAGAAAAAGAGCGATATAAATTCAATCCCAATTTTGTTTTTCATGAGAATTATAATCGAACTTACTTATCTGAATCAGAAATTTTAAATCTTTATAATAGATCCCAAGTAAAAGAAAGACTTTACTCCAGCATAAGAAAAATTCATCAGACTAATGATATTATATCTCTAGTAGATCACTTATATCTTGATTATTTTCCAACGAAAAATGATACTTTAAACAAAATTAATTTTTTTATGTTTGCTGAAGATGATGCTGTTGTTTGTAAAAAAACTATCTATAGGCTTATTGAAATTTTTTCAAAGTTTCAAAATAAGTCTGATTTTTTATTAGGATCAATGGGATTTGGACATAATGGGATAATTTTTAAATTTGATCATTCCCTAATATCATATAAAGATTTTTTAAAGAATAACAAGCTTAGAAAACCATGTGATCATTTACTAAACGAGTTTAAGAAAAGTGGTGACAATAAGAAGAAGACAGTACTCAGACAAAAAAACCCAAATTTTTTCATTCATATAGGTAAAGTTTCTTCTCTAAATATCAATAAAGATAAAGCAGTACTTGGAAAATGCATTTTATAAAAAATGAACCTAGCATTTTTTATAAATCCGTCTTAGCATACTATACCTCCTTCTGCAAATTCCGCTTATTGATATACCTAGCCTTTAAAATCTCATTTCTGCGTAGAACAGATTTTTTAATAAAATATAACCTTTTGCGTACTTCTTTTAATACTTTTGTTTGATCAAATTTTTTCTTATATTTTTTTAAATACTTATCAATTCTATCACCTTTTTTTACTCTTATTATAATCATGTCGAAATTTAAATTTAGAAAACAAAATATACCCAAAAGGTATCATGTTGAATAAACATTGATAATCAAGCAGTTACGTATCATTTTAACTTCAATTTCAAATGTAATCAGTATAAATACAAGATTCTCGCCTTTTTAATCCTTTGTATGGATTATAACCATTTAATTTGTTAGCATAACATCCAGATCCATCATAGAACCTTTTGCCAGGAGACATCATACATTTTTTAGAGCAAGCCCCGTCATAATCATTACCACATCCTTCACAAATGGCTACGTGCTTGTTGCACGAGGGTTCTGCACAATTTACCATTCTACTAGACAGTGTGCCACATAAATAACATTTATTACGTATGATTGGATTATATCTATTTATAGAAACATAAATTCTTTTATCAAAAACATAACACTCTCCTTCAAAATCTTTACCATCTGTTTTCGCACCATAATTAATTATACCACCATGAAGCTGGTAAACATTGTCATAACCCAAAGATTTCACATAAGCACTAGCTTTTTCACATTTCACCCCTCCAGTACAACAAAGAATAACCTTCTTGTCTTTAGAAATATTAGTTTCATTAAATTTTTTACTAAAATCTCTAAAATTGTCTATATCGCAAGTTACTGAGTTTTTAAAAGCCCCTTGCCTATGCTCATAATTCGAACGAACATCTAATATAACAGTATCTTTACTGTCTTTAACTTCTCTAAATTCCTCTGGTTCTATATACTTTCCTATATTACTAGATAATGGCTCAATATCATGTAATCCTGAGTATACTATCTCTTTCTTTAATCTAACATTAAGCTTATTGAAAGCATGCTCATGGTATATACTCTTTTTAAATTCGATATTAGCAAATCTACAATCCGATCTTAGGTATTCTATATATGATTCGCAATCTTTCTTTAAACCAGAAACTGTTCCATTAAGTCCTTCCTTGCTGATGATAACACGCCCTCTAAGATTATTTTCTAGACAAAAACGATGATGTTGTTCCCTATAATCCACCACATCTATAACTTTTGCATAGAAATAATATAACAATATATAGAATTTCTTTTCTATCATTTTACAATTCCTTCTAGTACTCTTTCATATTTATACTGAAACACTCGTTTTTTTGATATCTCTCTAGTATACTGATAAAATCATGAATATCTTTTTTTAATTTTGCCGAAACATCCTCAGTAACAATCTCTAACAGCATCATAAGGGTATCTCTATAGTCAATAAAAAGTCTTTCCATCATTATCACTAGACTTGCGGATGATTTGCTTAAATTTATATATTGCCCCTTACGTATCTCAAATCTAGATATTGACAAAATCTCATCATAGCTTAGAAAAAGACTTTCGAAATCAAAATCCACAATTTTACCTAGCTTTTCTAAAAAATCTCGAGACAGACTTTTTTTAGAAAAATTATTATAAAGAGTTTTACGTGTAATGCCCAGCTCTTTAGCAATCTCTTCCATAGATTTATTGCTTCTACGCAATACCAACTCTACAGAATGACCATGATGATAAACCATAATAAAAAACAATAGAGACTAGTCTTTATTTCTATTTCGAAACAAAACAAAGCCTTAAAACACCCGCAAGGGACCTGTAATATACTAAATTTAAATTTATATAAAAACTTTTTACTACTTTAGAAATTACTATTAATAATAACTCGCGTTACGCGAGTTATTATTAAACAGGCATCATTGCAGCTCGATAATCGTTGGTTTTAACATTTAAGAAGTTTTTGCATAGTCCTGTAATAATACAATTTTTTAGATATGGGAAATACACGATACACAAAAAATAATCTAGATTCGTTACCATCAGAACCGGGAATATATAAATTTTACACGAAAGATGACATTTTAATATATGTTGGTAAAGCCAATAGTATCAAAAAAAGAGTGAAAAGCTATTTTTCAAAACAAAAAAAAACAAGTCCCAAAACAACAAAGATGGTAAGTCAAATATATGGCATAGAATTTACAATAGTAAATTCAGAGCATGAAGCATTATTATTAGAAAGCAGTGTTATAAAAAATAACAACCCAAAATACAATATATTATTACGAGATGACAAATCCTATCCATATATATGCATTATGAATGAACGATTTCCACGAATCCTCGCAACAAGAAACGTAATTAAAAAAGCGGGAGAATATTTTGGACCATACCCCGACTTATCTACAATGAATAATATCCTAGAACTCATTAAAGATACTTTTACATTAAGAACGTGCAAGTTCAATCTATCGAAAAAAAATATTGATAGTAAAAAAATAAAAGTCTGTTTAGAATACCATATAAAAAATTGCAAAGGTCCTTGCGAAGGATTACAAACCCAAAAAAATTATGATAATGACATTTTACAAATAAGGAACCTTCTGAAAGGTAATTTCCAGGAAGTAAGAAAAAACTTAAATTTAAAGATGCTCCAATATGCAAAAAATCTACAATTTGAAAAGGCTCAGAATATTAAAGAGAAAATTTCAGCAATAGATAAGTATTATGCAAGATCGTTGATAATAAGTCCAAAAAATGAAAGAGATATAGACGTATTTGCCATAACCACAGACTCCTGCGACTTAAATACAAAATTAAGTAATATTAGGCATAATCTTCACACACCAAATAAAATATCTAAAAATATACAAACAGATAAAATTCCTCTATCTGAACCTATCACAGATGACTTTATTACACAAACACCTTCCACCGAAAAGAATGAAACTATCACGGAGGGTCTTATTAAACAAGAACCCTCTAATTTCAAAAAGGTTTTTATAAGTTATATCAAAATACACAAAGGAGTAGTGGTATTTACAAAAAATATGGAACTCTCGAGAAATCTAGAAGAATCCCTAAAAGAAATATTAATACTAGCAATAGTCCATTTAAGATTTGAATATGGAAGTTCCGCAAAAGAAATTATCACAAACGTGAATATCATTGATTCATCAGATCTAAAATCTATAAGTGACGATGAAACCCTAAAAGTCATTTTTCCACAAAAAGGAGATAAACGAAAACTTGTAGAACTTGCTATCAAAAATGCTCTCAACGCAAAAAAAGATGCTATAACAAAAAACAAGACGCTAGAAAATAAAAAATACTCCTTATTAAATCAGCTTATGCTAGATTTAGGATTAAACTCTATTCCAAGACATATAGAATGTTTCGATAACTCAAATACTTTAGGAACCAACCCGGTATCTGCTATGGTTTGTTTTAAAGATGGAATGAAATATGCAAATGGATACAGAAGATATAATATTAAAACAGTAAAAGGCCCTAACGATTGTGCTTCTATGGAAGAGGTTATTTTAAGGAGATACGATGATGAAAATTCCAAACATAAAAAATTAGACACACCAAATCTAATTATAATAGATGGAGGAAAAGGGCAGCTAAACTCTGCTATCAAATCTCTCAAAAAAATAAATTTAAACGACAAGATAGAAATAAGGAGTATAGCAAAAAAACTAGAAGAAATTTATAAGCCAAGAGACCCTTTTCCTTTGCTGCTCTGTAAAACCTCTTCCTCACTAAAATTTATACAAAAGATTCGTGATGAGGCTCATAGATTTGCTATAAACTTTCATAAATCTAAAAGATTAAAAAGTAGCTTTAAAAGCGAACTCGATAATATAAAAGAAATAGGACCCAAAACCATGCACAAGCTTCTTAGCAAATTTGGATCGGTAAAAAACATTAAAGAAGCATCATCATATGAATTAATAGAAGTTATTGGTAAACACAAAGCACAAATTGTTTTGCAGTATTTTTCAAAATAATCTTATAAAAACGAACGTCCATTTCTTTATCTATTATTACTGACCTTACGCAGGAAATTTGCAGCCATTTTTATAATTAAAGCAGATATGTGTCTTATTTAAATATTAAAATTGCATTTAAATTTGTATTTTCGTTATAAAATTTAGGTTTTTTAAAGATCTCTGATTTTACGAAAAATCTTCGAAAAACAGCCAAAAACGTACATAGTCAATATGCCCCATATTTACCTAAAATTTCCTTAAAAAGCACAATGCTATTTCTATTTTATATCCGATTAGCTTTATGGTCTTAATTATATATACCCAAAGGATATCATTTTGAATAAATATAACATTGATAATCGGGCAGTTACGTATCATTTTAACTTCACTTTCAATGGTAATGAGTATATCATAAAAAATGACAAATTTATCTACGTAAGGTCAGTTATTAGGAATAAGTGAAAAATATTTGTATTATACAATAAGAGATTGTTGTATAGGGAAAAAGCCTAAAAATGAGGGTTGGTGATTTTTCCAATAAGTTCAAATTTTGTATATTCATAAGAATAATTATACTATTTTTATGGGCAAAGAAATTTATAATCAAATGACATTTATTACTCCTTAGGAAATGTGCATAAATAACTTGTTTTTGGTATTTATAAAATCATTGTTTTTATAGCAATACCTGTTCACAATAGGTACTAAACAGGCAATTTATTTTTGCACAATCCCTTACGTTGAAAAACGCAAAATAAAAGATAAATTCTTTAGGCAAATAAACACTATAATTGATTGGGACAAAATTTCCAGAAAATTAGAAAAATACTATAAAAAAGGAACAAGAGTTGGTGGCAGAAAAGCTTATCCTCCATTACTGTTATTTAAAATGTATTTACTTCAAACATGGTATGGTATGGTATTAGTGACTATGAAGTAGAAAATAAAGTCAACGATAGGATATCTTTTATGAAGTTTTGTGGCTTGCGTTTTGAGGATAAAGTTCCAGATCATAGCTATTTATGCCGTTTTAGAATAGAAATGAATGATAATAAAGGATATGAACCTTTATTGGATGAGGTAAACAAACAATTAGAATCTTCTTCTATATTGGTAAAGCAAGGTGCCATAATAGATGCATCTATAACACCTACTAATAATAAACCAAAAGGTAAGAAAATGCTAGAGCTTATCGATGAAGACACACCCACCGTTAAAGAATATCATAAAAATGTAGTTGATAAAGAAGGTAGTTGGACTAAAAAAGGTGGCAAATTTCATTATGGCTATAAAAAGCATTATGCTTGTGACAGCGAAACAAGTTTGGTATTATCTGTATGCACAAGTACAGCAA
>PJEL010002982.1_pt1 | contig 14872 bp, 11 predicted proteins | sample 1853271 | NCBI WGS metagenome assembly PJEL01 (sample SAMN08108733, study PRJNA415343) | Invertebrate metagenome, whole genome shotgun sequencing project. | host: Globobulimina | place: Sweden: Gullmar Fjord | collected 2015-08 | reverse complement strand
CAACAGGCAACAAATGCTCATTTCACACCATAATTAGATATATTATATCTCTCAAGAAGATAATATTAACTAATTTATTGTATGGAAAGCGTAGTGTCGTCTACGTGTATGTTAATTTGACTTGGCTGTCAGGGGTCCGCGAGGTCTCACTAACTGAAGACAGTATGACGCATTGGTCCATTAATTATATTGTCATGCCTGTGTGCATGCCATTCCTGGTGCTTTGGCTTTGTCTCGCCCGGGTGATCTCACTTATTACGGGCCTTTTGGTGCTTCCGCCATACATGACATCCAAATCGTTGTACTGGGCTGTTCCTATTGCTCGCTCGGCTTGGGAGATCAAACCCAAATTTACTGGCCTCCTGCAGCGTTTAGGGTTTGAGTCTGTTTACTGTATGAATATTACAAGACGGTTTTTGACACTTCCTCTGAGAAGGAATGTGCCTGACGTGTATATCCTAGGCTTTCCAAAGTGTGGCACCACCGCCATGGCTCAGTACTTGTTGCAGCACCCTGCAATCAGTGGCATCGATGGTTTACCATACGATCCAGCACTGGGGAAAGAAAGTCACTTCTTCAATGGAGTCTTGGGTCCAAGGACGACACACTCGAAAATGCTGTACCGGTCATTTTTTCCAACCATTGTTACAAAGTGGTGGAGAGAGGTTGTTTTGAGATGTGGGACGTGGAAATGCATGGATGCTTGTCCTCTGAATGCCTGTCTTCCATACGTTGCTGATAGAATAAAAAAGATGAGTCCAGATGCGAAATTAATTTTCATGGTTCGTGACCCAGTTGAGGCTGCTTTCAGTGCTGAGATCATGCTTCGAAACACAGGCCTCTCCCTGGATTGGTCATTTATGGAGGATATTCGGGCAGCAGACCCTCGATTTGCAGAATCAGTAGATGATGAAGAATATTTCGAGCGATTGAAGAGTTTAAAGCCACCGTTTGATGCATTACCATATGATTTACCCAAGAGAATCTTTGGAAGTTGTTCATCAGTTTTGTACTTTTCCAAGTTTGCTGACCGTATTGCTCCTTACCTGAGCAAGTTCCCCCGTGAGAATATCCAGTTTGTCGAGTTTAGAGAATTTAATGCCCATACAAAGGAATCCGTGGAGTCTACCATGGAGTTTATTGGCGTAGACCCCCAAAAATATACATTCAAGCCTGTGGCAATGTGGACTGGGGAGCGCCGTGGTAGGAGAATGCATCCTGCAGTGAAACAGAAGCTTTCGCAATACTTTGCGCTTCCCAACCAGAAACTGTTCGGCATCATCGGAAAATCGTTTCCTTGGGGTGCTGTAGAAAGCTCTAGTGAGGATGACGAGGTGTCCCAACACTCGCAGGAAGGGGAAGTAGTTATCCCTGTTGCAGATATAAAAGACAGAGTCACACAGTCATCATATGCATCTGCAGTGGAGCTATTACCCCAGGCAGTTGGAAGAAAAGAAAGCAGAAATAGAAGGACTATTAGTGTTTCGGCAGTTGTGTAGGGATTCCTTAATCTTTTTGTGTACTACTACTATTTCATCTTATATGACATTTCAATTTCGTGCCTGCGAAGTATAACCTGTGGCAGTGTAAATCTCTTGAGTAACCCTATCCGAATCATCATTTCTTTCAATGCGGCTATATCTGATAACGAGCACCAACCTGATTTACTGGTTCTATCATTCTCGCAATACACTGGTGCCCCCTCTGAGTAAACAAAGTTCTGGTAAAAAAATGCCTCTGCATTGCCAGTGTTGGCTGCCATAAATGCTCGAGCATCTGCATCCAGGATGAAGCAATCATTCTTGACTTCCTCATACAATGCGGGCTTTCCAAAGTGTTTCGGACACGAACGTTTAGCTTTTCTGACCAACTCATTTGGGTTTGTATAGCAATAATGTAGTATGAAGCTGTCATTGCTGATGGGGTTGACCCAATTATCTTTGTTCCCATTGAAATAATGAGGCCCAAATTGAGAGACATCCCAATCTGCTGATAATCGAGCAGCAGACTTACCATTTGCATATAAATATAAGAAGCCAGTATTCAAGCCTTGTTTTACTTTAGAACGAAAAGCATGACCTTCAGGAGTGGTGAAATACATGTGAATTCGGAACAGATTAATTTGCAAAAATGGATCTGTGATATCACCTGCTTCTGCCTGAGATTCAAAGTTCATAAATCTGACAGCTGGAACATCTGGTGGGACATTATTCAATGCAGCAGGAATGGAATCATGTCCACTTGGCAAAAAGAGTTCGTCAACATCAATTTGAATAATCCATGTTTGTCCATCATTATGGGCCTTGGCAATTGCTTGGTCAACTCCAAATTTCTGCTTCTTCATCAATCTTTTATTTCCTTCTGCATTTGGATCAATCATTTTATCAAAAAATGTATACCGATTTATCATATCATCTGATGCACCAAGGTGTTGTTTGACCAGCATGACATCAACAATGCCTTTTAATGCCTCATGAGACAATATATGCACTGCAGACAAATCCTCTCCATCGTAAAATATGTAAAACTTGGCAATACCCATCTCAACATGATATTGAATCCATGGCAAAATCGCCGACTCGACTGAATTCGCATCATGCTGTACTGTTGTGGCAATGGCCACAGCCTCCTTGTCACGTTTTGCAGCACTGATTCTGTACAGATACTGTATGAAAAAAAGCCTCATCTCCAGCAATGCAGGCGTCCCCGTGGCGTGTACCACTTGATCTAATTTGAGATGTTTTGTAGTAGTGTACTGCTGCCGAGCAGAGATTGCCTCCAAAGAAGGCTCCATGCCGTCAACAATCCTGTCAAAATACATCCTCAACTCACCACTTACATCAGGATATGATGGTGTTCCACTATCAGTAGTGAACAATTTTTCGTACGAGGCTTGAAATTGGTCATTTTTAGTATCTTCAAAATCTTTTGTATCATCTTTAACGGTATCACTCACGTCCACTCTGCTCTTTGCCTCCTCTGAGAGGGACGAGGGGACATAGGTTATCAAAAATACCTGACTCGTCAATACCAAGACGTAGAAAAACACCCAACGGATAAATGACGTGGACCTTTTCATCAACATCTATATATATATATATCACTGCACTATTCAATGACTCCGCGTGTATCATATGCAATCTCATGCAGCATTGCATTTCATGGTTCCAAGGTTTGACCGAGTGGCTGAGTCAAATTTAATAGGATACACCCAGATAATAGCAGTTGTGAGTGTAACGCATGGAATTAATAAAATTAATAGGTTTCCATCCATGTATATATGTGCTTCTGCGTGTGTATATTGCAGTGGTGCGTCAGGAATCTGGCACACTTTAAATTGTATTGACACGGTGGTTATAACCACCGGTTAATTAACCAATGTATTCAGAAACGCTCACAGTTGATTTCAAGTATTATTTTCAACTCAATTCTACACAAGAGAAGGGCGTGAGAATTCATGAATTGTCCAGCTAGATAAATGGAAATCTGATGATTCTCGGATATTCTTCTTGGATTGTCCGAGAGTTTTCTGTTGAATTCGGTCCGTCCAAGGAGAGTTGACCAGTTAACTGGTGGAACGTTCGCATGTCTCGAGACAGCTAGTATCAATCCCCGATCCATAAAGACATAACCACATGGGTTTCAAATCTTGCAGAATTATTTAAATATTACGATGATGCTATCAAACCTGACTAATTCTCCCTTTGGGTGGAGAAATAGGAGAGTTGACCAGTTAACTGGTGGAACGTTCGCATGTCTCGAGACAGCTAGTATCAATCCCCGATACATAAAGGCATAACCACATGGGTTTCAAATCTTACAGAGTTATTTAAATATTACGATGATGCTATCAAACCTGACAAATTCTCCCTTTGGGTGGAGAAATACGAAAATATCCCGGTGGGCTGTATTGGTCAGTCTGCTCTTCGTAGTGCTTCAGGAAGTGAAGGCTGCACCTCTTGAACAAGGTACAGTATTGCATTGTCTTGACTGCAAAATCATTTCATCTTTCTAGTGAGATATGTTCATATATTTTGTAATGTAACGCAGGCACTGTAGCCTCAACTGAAAAAGTTAACAACACCCATGAGGAGGCCTCCCGACTTTTCTTGTATGGGAAAGACCCTGTATCCAAGTGTCTTAAGGATTCTCAATGTGCATCAAATACTGATGGGAAGAATGTATGCTACAGTGGTCGCTGTGTCGAGTGTATTGACAATGATGCATCCTGTGCATCCAAGTCGCTTGCTCCCTACTGCTCATCTGTTGCAAAGAGATGTGTGCAGTGTACTGATGACTCTCACTGCTCTAATGGCGTGTGTTCTATTGAAAATACCTGTGTAGAGTGTGTGTCAAATAGACACTGTGCTGGTCGTGGATCATATGTTGAATTTCTCTGTAGTCTGTATGCCAACCCGGCTAGGTATATATATACCTGTGGAGAATGTGCCGTGTCATCAGACTGTCCATATCAGATGACGTGCACTGGTAATAGAACATGCACGTGTACAAATGATGCTCAATGTGGTGGTGACGCCCCAGTATGCTTTCAGGGACGATGCCAGGGTTGTCCTGGAGACAGCCAGCTTGGTGATGACTTCTGCTTGAATAAAGGGTTGGGATCAAACTGTACTTCGTTGAATGCCACCGAGAGGTACCAATGCTCTGAATGTGTTGATTCTTCATCTTGTCCTTTTGGAATGGAATGTGTGAATAGAACATGTACATGCACTCGTAATTCTCAATGCGGTGGGCCAGACAACCAGCTTGCAAACATCTGTAGCCCTTATTCCAATCGTTGTGTACAGTGTGTCAACTCAGATGATTGCGATAATCCAAACAAGCCATACTGTGTGAATGGTGTTTGTGAGGAATGTACTGGACCAGATACTTCCTGCCCCAAAAGGAAAGAAGTCACAGGGAATGTGCAATGCTCAGAGTATGGGACATGTTTACCTTTCTGTACCGACGACAATGACTGTGCTTCGACAGACCGCCCGTATTGCCACCAAGATTCTAACACGTGTACACTGTGCCGTGAAGATGCGGACTGCAGTGGAGATGAAATATGCTATAACGGTAAGAACGGAACAGAACCAGGGCGATGTGTGGAGTGTGCTGATGATTCCATGTGTTCAAAGGGTTTTGTGTGCAATGCGAAAACAAACATGTGTTCAATGTGCTCAAACAACAGTGATTGCCCCATCGAGTCACCAATATGCAGTGAATCACGAAGAACATGTGTTCAATGCGACGATACCTCTGGCAATTGTCCTGGTATAGCCCCAATATGTGATCAAGGTGTATGCAGAGCATGTGTTACTGATGCAGATTGCCCAAAGCTGATGCACTGCTCACCAGTAAACCAGTGTGAGATGTGCCTTGAGAATGCTCACTGCGCTGATATTTTCGGCGAATCCATTAAAACCTTCTGCGATATAGATTCGTATACTTGTGGAAACTGCAATGTTGACAGTGATTGCCCATCACAGTTTCCTCTATGTTCCCAAGTTGGGAATACCAAGTTGTGCACCCAGTGCAATGATACTCAACCGTGTGTATTTGGTCAGATATGCTCAGATCAAGGCATATGTACTGAGTGCCTTTTGCATGGATCTCTTGATAGAGGATGTCCTGAAAATAAGCCCTATTGCTCAGCTAATGGGCAATGTGTCTCTTGCCTATCTTCTTCAGATTGCAAGATTCCAACCGAAACGTGCTTTGATGGCTTTTGCAAGGAGTGTGATGACAATAGTTCTTGCCTCCAAATCACCGAAACGTTGAAGACAACATGTACAAAAGACTTGTCATGTACAGCGACGTATCCAAGACGGACATGATCACTCTTCTTGCCATTGCCATCATAACTGCCCTGTCTGTGTCGGCACTACGTGTGCATATTGTATAACAAGTTTACATTCAAAACACACTTTGTAAATAACAAATAAGAAGTAAAGAGAAAATGTACGTGAGTGACTCTATTTGAGTCTTTTAAACAGAATCAGTTTCTGATGAGCTTGGAGCCAAGCTACCAACCTGGCCACTTGCATTGATCCTATCTACAATCAAGTCACTTAGCATGTTCCGTAGTTCTGAGACCAAATAGTCCATTGCCGGTCTTTTCGAGGTGTCGTACAGCCAGCATTGATGTATCAATGAGACATATCTATCATAGCACTGAAGGTTTCCTGCAGGAAGATCTGATTCTTTTGGAATTTCTAGTTGCCTGCCTTGAAGGACTGAATTAATGATGGAAAATGGATTACTCTCATTTCCCCAAGGTAATCTCCATGTCATGAGTTCCCACAGGACAATTCCAAACGAGTACACATCTGCTGCTTTGCCACCATGCTCTCCACGAAGTATCTCAGGAGCAAGCCATCTCGGATTTGTAATCTGTAGAGATGTTGAGAATGAATCTTGCTCAAGTGCTCGACTGAGGTTAAAATCCGAAATTTTCACGTGCCATAGTGCATCAACGAGCAAGTTTGGACTCTTTAGATCCCTGTGAATGATGGGAGGGGACCTTGTATGCAAATAGAGCATCCCTTTGGCCGCATCAGTTGCAATACCCAATAAATGAACCCAGTCCAGTTGTCTTGACGCTTTCTCATCATGGAGAGCATCGGCTAAAATTTTATCGACAGATCTACGACTGCAATATTCCATTACCAAGGAAGGTGGATCCAAACAACATCCCAAATATTGGACGCAGTTGGGGTGACGGAGACTGGCCATAATGGACGCTTCCTTCTGCAATGCAAGAAGAGCCGCCTCGCTTGGGGGCTCATCTGGACGCCATCCGACCGATTTCTTGGTGTCATGGGTCAGAACTTTGACTGCAACGCTTGTTTGGAGGTATCTCCCGAGCCATACAAGCCCATATGACCCTTCTCCAATGGTCCTGACCAGTTCTATATCTGAGAAAGAAATGATGTCAATCGTAGCTGACAGGCTGGCTGATAGATTCAACGTATCAGTCGATCTGTTTGTTACCGAATCAATTCTTCCAGCCTTTATTGGAGATCCTTTGAGAGAGGTGGATTGCTCTCTGCTACTCGATCCTATGTCATACGGATCCAATGATGCGAGTTTTCTAGGGGACAGACTCCCGCCACTTTGAGATGTCATGCTGTCTTTCTTTTCGGTATAGACAGTAATGCCTTTTTCAGCATCATGATATATATCTTTATTCGCCACAATTTTCCTGGCCTTATTTCGTTTTCTCCACCACAGTGCGAAAACGACAAGGATCAGGGCAAAGATTGCTCCTCCCAGAACACACCCCACAATAATTCCAACAGCATTTTGGGATGATACCGTGATGTAGCTTTGAGTTCCAGGAATCTCACCCATGACATACATATCAAGCTCACACAGGCGAGCAGATTTCAATTCATTAATGAGTAAACCTACATATCTTCCTTGCTGGTGACAATCTGCTGCAAAGCGATTTTGACCAGGGCTCAAGAATACCTTGCCACATATTTTCACGTCATCACTATCAACATCAGGAGAGTCCGAGACAAATATCGACATGGACGCGTTACCATATTTTGCCTCTGAAACTACATCTTGGATTAAGACCATAACAGTATCTACCATAGCCTCTGCTCCAGAATCAATTGCAACAGAAGTTTGACCAGGTTCTACTGAACCCATATCAATACATGTCATAGAATCCCCATCTACGATTGTATTATCTTCTGAATTTGATGAATCTTGAAAGACTAGATTTTTAGAGGCAACAACTCTTTTTCCTGTTGCAATGTTTCCTTCTGCAGTCCAAACTTTAACATTTGACAAACTCATCCTAGGGCTTGCAGCTGCATAGAGCACAACCATGTTACCCTTGACGTAATTCACAGGGATTATTTTAGTTTCTCCAGGTCCAAATGATTCCTGATCTGCGACAATTGTGTTGCCAAATATATTCTCCAAATCATCTCCAACATATGCTGAAATGTTACTCATTTCATCTCCACTTCGAATAGATATACCTGTGACAGTGTATGTGGCACCAAGGTCCACAAACCAGTACACTGGCTCAACCATGACAGCCTTCATACCATCACCATCGAATTCCCAATCCATTATTCCCTCAAAGTAGATTCCATCCTCCATAACCTCCAAGCCATCCCCACGGACTACTGTCCCGGCAATTTCTGCCCCTACCGTTCCTACAACAGTTCGTTGATTTCCTCCTGCAAACATTCCTAATGCTGCATTCGAACCAGATCGTTGCGGGACAAGACCATCTTGGTAGCATGGAAGGGCTATTGCCTTGCCTTCTCGTGCATTGCTGGCATCCAGACCATTGTTGTACATCAGCAGGTCCCCGAGTGTCACATTAAATGCCCACGCTGCTTCTAATAAGTTTCTTGATGGAAGGAGTCCTGTCTTTCCACAAGGAATAGAACAGGTACCCAACGTATTTGTAATCACAATGTTTGTTGGATTTGTGTATGATACTCCATTCTTTGACAACTGAGGATCTTCATTGCTTCTGCGCTCAAAGCTATCCAAAGAATTATTACTTTTCAGTTTCTTTGGTAATGCTCCCGAGTATTCGTCTTCCTCAGAAGAATATGAGACATGTGGAGTCATGGCAAAGAGGTTCTTGTACACAAGATACACCTGAGATGTGTTCAGTGAGAACGCAGAGTCTGGCAATGTCATACTTGGTCCTTCAATATTCACAAACTTTTCTCCATTTGGCATGGTTGCATAATACTTTGGATCGACCACTGGAACTTCACCACACAAATCCTTGTTCCCTGGTCGCAAGGTGATTACTGCTTGCCGAGCAAAACCAATAGATAACCATTCCGACCCAGGAAGTCTCCCTGTCAACTTATTTCCATCCAAACTCATTCTAATCATGGATGGGAATGTCTGCATCGCACCATATGCAGCTGGCAGCTCTCCAGTGAGTTTATTATTTGACAATATCAATTTCTTCAAGGTGCGGGATGACCATTGAGGTGGAAGGTATCCCTCAAACTGATTGTTCGAAAAATCTACAGTTTCTATGTTTGGTAATTTCATCACATCAACGGACAAATATCCCTGAAGACCAAGATTCTTGAGCCTCAACTCAAGAACCACTGGCCCTTTGCATAGGATGCCAGTCCATGCCCGCTTTCCACCACAAGGAAGGGATGCTGGGTAATTCCAACCATACCATCCTTGAATATCGGAAGTCACCTTTTTCCAGTTTGACACTCGCCTTGGTATATCCATGAGCAACGCTCCCTCTGAAAGTACTGGAATTAACCTGGAACTAGAATTCCCACCATCCATGGCATTTCCTGTGGTCCCAGAGCCACCAATTAATGTCGATGTTCTATTCAAGTCTTCTATAAAGTATGGGGGAGTAAGATAAACCTCCCCTGCACCCTGATCATCATCATAATCATCATCGTCTGCATAGACTGACCCAAGCATCCCCGCAAGAATGCACCACCAGAGGCACATCAAGCAAAGAAACCATATCAACCTCATCTCTGCTGAGGTTGCACAACGATCCTGAAACAATGCACAGATATCATGTCACAAAAAGAGAACCATAGGGGCAGTTTCCACAACGAACGAAGCTGCCACACCGGGCGCCAACCATCCACCGCGTCTACCCCGCACGCAGCAGTGCGAGGACTGGTATTGAAATGAAAATAAAACATTCTACAGCATATATGCATGAGTATGCTTCAAAGAAGCAAGGTAGCTTCAAACGCGTCATGCAGACGAAGGATGTCGCCACGTCCCATCAACCAGACTCTTTGATGGTTCACGTATGTACATTTCCATCAAATGAGCGTCTCGTTTCACACGACAAGGTTTCCCCACGCTCCCACCCTGACCCTCAATGTTACCTAGAACGTACCTCTATCTATAAATTAGAAACCAAAACAACCCACGGTATCTTCAACAAGAATAAAACCGACCTGCCTACGTCGTGTCGCGTGCTAAATGTCCTTGGAGCAGTTGCAGTTCACTCCCTCATCAGTGAGTCGATACTCGTTGAAAATCTCCCAAACAAGCGATAATTCTAAAAGAATACAATAATAAGGGAACAATAGTAACCACCTAACTCTCAGAGGAGACGGATGCCGTCGATGTAAAGGCAAACCGCTCCCTTTTGAGCGAAGAATGTCACGTGTCTCGGGGTAAATGGGATTATGTTCCACACATAGTCACACTACAATCTTATTTTACTCTTCACCACGATTGTAGAATACGTTTTAGTATATTCGATCGACTTGCGTAGAGAATGCTCTTGTTGGAGTCTCGGTTCCAGATCTGACAGATCGTGTTAGAACCTCCTATCAAATCTACCCTTGGATGGGCCATTCCTGTCATCTTCGAAACAAGGTAAAAATGCAAAAATACGAGTATCATAGATACTCCACCATTGTACATAGAGTGGAATCAAAATCAATAGTAGCATATCAAGCAAATAGGGCACTGTTATGGGTCAGGTTTGGAGTGATGGTGCGGGGTATCCGTTTGGAGGTCCTGGCCTGACTCTGTCAGAGGTAGAAGATCTCGTCACATTGTCAAAAAACTGTTTTACACAAGAAAATATCGAGTCACTGTACAAGAGATTTCGAACTCTGGATCGAGGCAAACGAGGATATCTGGTCAGTGCTGAACTGTTGTCAACAATTCCTGAACTTTCCATTAATCCACTGAATACGCGGATCGCATACTTCTGTGATGGCATTAATTTTAAAGAATTTGTTCGTATCCTGGCACCCTATAGTCGGAATGCCTCACGGGAGGATAAACTGAAGGTCTTGTTTAGTGTATGGGATGTCAATGGGGATGGTCGGGTGTGTAAAGAGGATGTTGAATTAGTGATTCGACAGGCTGCAGGTGGACACTTGCTAGATGATCAGGTTGCATCTGTTGTTGACAAGCTGATGAATGAATGCTTGTCTCGAACGCACAAGGGGGTGTCAAGAGAGGAGTCCCTGTCACTGGAAGACTTTTGCATGGCAATGAATGACGTGAATATTGACCTTGATGTAGAGATTCCTTCTCTTGTATGACTATCATTATATGTATTATTTAAAAAACACTTGCATTAGGCATTGCTGGAGAGCAACGCAACGAGAGACTTTTGCATGGCAAACATCCACCGTTTCAACTTGACATTTTCGTAGAGGCTCTCAGGTACTCGCCAAGCTCATGTATGATGCGGGCATCGGATTTAGAATATGATATTGAAGATATAGCGTCGAGGACTGGAGGGATTGAAGAGATTGGTGGGAGAAAAGAGGTTGGCAGTCGAGTGGTTCCTAGTAAACCTTCAAGGAACCATTCTTCGGTCCTGGAGGCATCTTCTCGTGTTCCTGGAACAGAAAAGATTTGGGTAAAAACGTATGGGTGTTCTCACAACACGTCTGATGCGGAATTCATGATGGGTCAGCTTCATGAATATGGGTACACACTGCTGGGAGATGCAGAGTCTGAAGATGCTGATCTTTGGTTGATTAACAGTTGTACTGTCAAAGGACCTTCTCAAAGTGCTGTGGGAAATCTTTTAAAAAAGGCTAGAGATATGGATATTGCTGTGGTGGTCTCTGGATGTGTTCCTCAGGGACAAAAGGATGCCAAGGAGTTGGAAGGTGTGAGTACCCTTGGGGTGACTCAGATTGATCGGGTTGTGGAAGCAGTGGAAGAGACATTAAAAGGTAATACAGTAAAAATGCTGAGGAAAAAAGAGTTACCGAGATTGGACTTGCCAAAGATTCGAAAGAATCCTCATGTCGAGATTGTCCCTCTGTCAACCGGGTGCCTTGGTGCATGTACATATTGCAAAACCAAGCATGCTCGAGGTGAGCTTGGATCGTATTCTTTAGATGCGCTGGTGAATAGAGTTCGTAGTGCTGTTGAGGATCCTCTGGTGCGAGAAATATGGCTGAGTAGTGAAGATACAGGTGCCTATGGGAGAGATATTCAGACAAATCTTCCAAACTTGCTGAATCTCCTCATCAAGGAGCTCCCAGAAGACGGTAGGACCATGTTACGTGTGGGGATGACAAATCCACCATTTATTCTTGAGCATTTGGATGCTATCAGCGAGGCCTTGCGGCATCCTCTCTGCTTTTCATACTTGCATGTTCCTGTCCAGTCTGGAAGTGATACAGTGCTGGAAAATATGAACAGAGAGTATACGCGTGCAGAGTTTGAAAAAGTATGTGATACACTCTTAGAATATGTTGATGGTATGGAACTTGCAACGGATATCATAGCTGGCTTTCCCGGAGAGACTGATGCTGATCATGAAGAGACAATGTCTCTTATTAGAAAATATAAATTCCCACATTGCCACATCAGTCAATTCTATCCAAGGCCAGGCACTCCTGCTGCAAGAATGAAAAAAGTACCAACTAGTCTTGTAAAGCAGCGAAGCCGAGAGATAACACGGGAAGTTGATTCGTGGACTCATGTGTATGAACATTTGATGGACCAGGTTCTCAAGTGCACTGTTGTTGATACAGCAGCGGATAAGGTATCTGTTGTAGGACACTCAAAGTCGTATGCACAAATACTTCTTTCCCCGGATGCTCCTGATGGATCTGGACCAATCATGGGCTGTGTGGTGGAAGCACGAGTGACATGGGTTGGACGATGGTCAGCAAAGGGTGTTGTGACTCGGGTCTTGTATCGGCCAACGGCAAAGGAAACAAAACCACCCCGTGGTACATGGAAAAGAGTAGATACACTCAAAAGTAATGCGGTCATGGCAATGAAACAGGCAACCAAGACAACACCAACAACATCAATGCCTGACGATGGGACCCATCTCAATGTGGCAAAGATCATTGTTTTGTGTTCTTTAATAGCAGCTCTATCTTCAGTGTTGATATCTTCAGTCATTTCCTTTCTAGAATAGTAATAAATAATGACATCAATGCTCCATAAATCTATCTATCAATGCAGAAAATGCAGCAAAGGATGCACATCCAAAGCACATTGCCTTTGGGCCTCCACTGTGCGCTAGAATCGCTCCAGCCGCACATCCAGCGTATATACTATTATACATGTCATGTTTTGCTCTATACGACTCGATAATACACTCTGATCCAGAGAAGAGTGCTCCCATCATTCCAAAACCTTTACCATATGATTTACTACGAGCCCATGTTGATTTTCCAACCTCTTTCAAGACTTGTCGGAACGACTTTTTTTCCGTCGTCGCAGTAAGACTTCCATCTATATGTGAGGTATCCATGGTACCCATAAAGACACCAAAAACAACCCCAAGTCCACTCCCCATGACACCAGACATGATGGTTCTCACAGCACAGTTATTCATAAAGTCTTCCTGAGCCATTATTTCAGGAGTGGGCATATCTATACGCTGATAGAGACCAGGACTTCCAGGCTTTCGCTTTTTCTTTGGTACATCGTGCTGATCAGGCGATCCCGTTGATGCTCCTCCTACAGGAGACATGTCAGTGGCACTCGCAGCATGCGTGTCCTCCCCCTCACCACCCGAGAGATTGGCAGAATCCATCGATGATGACATTATTACAATACTACAGTAGATATAAATAAATCAAGTCGAAAACTTGTGTGACTTCTTTCGTCCCCTTTTTCTGCTTTGAGGCAAACAAGAGAGAATCCAGAGAATGGAAGAAGAGTACTAGTCATCATCACTGCTACTGCCAGCCTTTGAAGCACATCCGAGGAGATTATACTTTTGCAATGCCCTGTAGTCTCGCACAACAGAAGCTCCACACGTCCCCTTGACCACGTTCACAAGAACCGTCTTTTCTGGATTGTTCAAATCAACCTTGTAGGGTGGCTGTGGTATAGAAAATGCAAATGCATGAATCACATCAATCCTCTCCAGATCTGGAGCATGCGCCCGACGTTCACAATCTACAGAAAATTTCACCTCGCCTGATATGTCCTTTGGGAAATGTTCACGAGCAATCGTTTCCCCCAGTGCCTTGATATCCTCCAGTGCAGAAGTTGTCGAGTAATCTATTGGATAAAACCTTTTACAGAACCGAGACTTGTTTTGACCATTTTTCTTGACGTCATCCAACATATGAAACACCAGATCTGAGGCACTCGGGCCATCTTTGTAACAACATTCTAAGAATGCAATTGATGGGATGCCCATCTCCCAAGCAACAAAATCCTGCTTTTTTTTGTCCTTCAAATCCGCAATCTCTCCCGCCAAGAGAGAGCTAATATCTTCTTTGGTTTCACCATGTGGTGAGGTATCACCGTTTGCCGTATCAGATACATTGTCACCTAGAAGAGACTCTAGAGACTCTCCCAGAATATTAATGGCTTCCCTGACACTCTGCTTTTCCCTTCCCGACACGCAGCTAATAAGCACCCCCTTACGACCCTTTGGAATCCCCTTGGCTTTAGAAAGCTACACACGTGTAAACATCCATGATCAGAATCCACATATGATGGTGTTTGTTTGAATGCATACGTACGTACGTCAAAGAATTTCGGTGCCTTCTTTTTCCCAGAGTGGGATCCTCCACCCCCGTGTTTACGTTTTCCCATTATTATAATAAATTTTCTATTACATGGTCATCATCATCTGCTATGAGAAAAAGAAGAGCTGGTTGCATGGCCATGCAACACAAGCTGAGTAGCTAGACCATTAATTAATGGTCTCTGATGGTCAATTGCGCATGCTACTTAGGAGCTTGAACGATCTCTTTCTTCTCTATCTGTGATTTCTACTTCATCAGACGTTAGTGTCATCTAGACTCAGCTGAGTCTGCAGATGTGTGATGACACATTTGACCCTGTCATGACAGTGACCATGGTCAACCAAAAATCTTTCATACTGTTACTACAGAAATGCACAGTGATGATTAGCAGAAACCAT
>PJEL010002981.1_pt1 | contig 14875 bp, 13 predicted proteins | sample 1853271 | NCBI WGS metagenome assembly PJEL01 (sample SAMN08108733, study PRJNA415343) | Invertebrate metagenome, whole genome shotgun sequencing project. | host: Globobulimina | place: Sweden: Gullmar Fjord | collected 2015-08 | reverse complement strand
GGCCGTCCTCTACAGCCTCGGAGAGGAACTCTTCCAGGCCCTCGCGCAGGGTGCCGTCGGCGCGGCCGGACGCCAGTTCGACCAGGACATACCAGTCGCTGGGCTCGGCCAGCGGATCGATAATCCCCTCGATGTGCTTCAGTGCGAAGGCGAGGCCGATGCGGGGGATCAATTCGAAGGCGATCACCCGGTCGCCGGACGCGGTACGGGCACGGGCCAGCAGTTCCACCGCGGCGGCCGGGTCGCGTAGGGCGATGAAAGCCGTCGCGGTTTCGGCGGGGCGCGGGAAAAGTTTCAGGCAGGCGGCGGTGATGATGCCGAGGGTGCCCTCGGCCCCGACGAAGAGATGCTTCAAGGCATAGCCGGTATTGTCTTTGCGCAGGGCGCGTAGCCCGTTCCAAACCCGACCATCCGGCAATACGACCTCCAGCCCAAGCACCAGGTCGCGGGCGTTGCCATAGCGCAGGACGTGGACGCCGCCGGCATTGGTCGAGAGGTTGCCGCCGATCTGGCACGAACCCTCGGCGCCGAGACTGAGCGGAAAGAGGCGGTCGACGTCTTCAGCCGCTTGCTGCACCTGTTGCAGAATACAGCCTGCCTCGACGGTGATGGAAAAGTCGGTGGGGTCGACGCTGCGGATCTTGTTCATGCGCCCGAGACTGAGCAGCACCGCACCGGTTTCGGCCAGGGGCACAGCGCCGGCCACCAGGCCGGTGTTGCCGCCCTGCGGCACCACCGGTACGCCGGCTTCGGCGCAGAGCGTTACGGCTTTGGCCACTTCCTCGGTCGTGGCAGGCCGCAGCGCGAAGGGGGCCACGCCCTGGTAGCGGCCGCGCTGCTCGGCGAGGTAGGGCGCCAGGGTTTCCGGGTCACTGATCACGGCCTTCTCGCCCAGCGTCGTGACGAGACGCTGGCGCAGGTCTTCCAGTTCGCTGGCCTTGGGGGCGGGGGCATCCATGCAGGTGACTCTAGTGCTGTCGGGGGAGAGTGGCGAGTCCGCCGCGCCGCCGTGTCACTGGGCGCTGTCGCGCGGCGCGGCGGCGCGGCGCAGCCGGTCGTTGATGGCGGCGCCGAGCCCCGTTTCAGGGATCGGCATGACGGCGATGGCGCTGATCTGCGCGCTATCGAGGCGATGCAGGTAGGCAAAAAGGTGGGCCGCGGCTTCCCTGAGGTCGCCCCCGGGGCTGAGATTCAGGCTCTGCGTCGCGCCCGCCGGCGGCTCGGGGCCGAAGGCCAGCAGCGCTTCGTCCGGTTGCACCGTTTCGGCATCGAGCCGCACCGGGTGGCCGGGGGCGTAGTGGCTGCTCAGCATGCCGGGGCCCTTGAGGCCGCCGGAGGCCGCCGTTTCTGCCCTGTCGACCGCATCCGAGACTTCCCCAATAATCAGGGTCAGGTCTTGCGCGGTTACGGCGCCGGGGCGGAGAATGGCCGCTTGCGGGCCGGAGAGGTCGAGCACCGTCGACTCCAGGCCGACTTTGCAGGGGCCGCCGTCGAGGATCAGCGCGACTTTGGTGCCCAGCGAGGCGGCAACGTGGGCCGCTTCGGTCGGGCTGATGCGTCCCGAGGCATTGGCGCTGGGCGCCGCCAGGGGCCGACCGGTCTCGGCGAGCAGGCGCTGGGCCAGGGGATGGGCGGGCACCCGCACCGCCTGGGTGTCGAGCCCGGCGCTGCACAGCAGGGAAAGGCGGCTCTCCGCCCGCCGCGGCAGCACCAGGGTGAGAGGGCCGGGCCAGAAGGCGTCGGCGACCTTGCGGGCGCGGTCGTCGAAGACCACTTCCTTTGCCGCGGCCGCGGCATCGGTGAAGTGGACGATCAGCGGATTGAACTGCGGGCGGTCCTTGGCGGCGAAGATGCCGGCGACGGCATCGTCGGAGGTCGCGTCGGCGCCGAGGCCGTAGACCGTTTCCGTCGGAAAAGCCACCAGTCCACCGTCCCTCAGCACCTCGGCGGCCTCGGTAAGGACCACCCTGCTGGGTTGGCGAATGTTCGATCTTGGGGTCTCGGCTCGCATGGCGGCGCAGTTTAGTCGCTTGGCCAGGAAATGCACCCGTCGCATTGGAGGTTAAGGATCGTCTCGACAGGACGCCTCGGCGGGTCTACATAGCCCTGGGTTCCGCGCACTTGCGGGGCCGCGTTCTCGGGGCGGGGTGGAAGTCCCCACCGGCGGTAAGGGCGTGTAAGCGCCCAAGCCCGCGAGCGCCCTTCGGAGCTTGCCGTGTCGAGCGGTCGGGGTCGAAGGGGTCAGCAGATTCGGTGTGATTCCGAAGCCGACGGTAACAGTCCGGATGGAAGAGAGCGGAACAGCGGTGGGCAAGCGCGGCCTCGTGCCGGCGTGCGGCTGTTCCCGACGTCCTGGTTCTTGTTTCTCGTGCCAGCAAAGGAGCACAGCATGAATCAGAGCAGTTCCCAAATTTCGTTGGATAGTCTCAAGGCCAGGCGGATCGCCTTGGTCAAGGCGCGCTGGCATGCCGAGATTGTCGACCAGTGCCAACTCGGCTTCGAGCAGGAGCTTGCCCGCGCCGCTGCGCAGGACGGCAGTCCGGCCTATGCGGTGGATGTTTTCGAGGCGCCCGGCGCCTTCGAGATACCACTGCTGGCGCGCGACCTGGCGCGCAGCGGGCGCTACGCCACCGTGGTCGGCGCGGCTTTCGTCATCGACGGCGGCATCTACCGTCACGAGTTCGTGGCCGACACCGTGGTCGGCGCCCTGATGCAGGTGCAGATGGAGAGCGACGTGCCCGTGCTCTCCGCCGTGCTGACGCCGCACAATTTCCACGACTCCGAAGAGCACCGCCGCTTTTTCTTCGACCATTTCAAGGTGAAGGGGCAAGAAGCGGCCAAGGCCTGCCTGGCCCTGCTGGCGACGCGTCTGGCGATTCGCGAGGCTGCCTGACGGCCACCTGTCGCCCTGGTCCCTATAGGCATTTCGACGCCGGCTGCTATAAGGGGCCGCGGTGAAATCCTAATCAGGGCCGGTTGAAGATGATGGAATGGTTGATCCCCGCCGACGTCGGGCTGGCGGCATCGGTGTTCTTGATTGCGCTTAGTGCCGCGACGTCCTTCATCACCGCGGCGGCGGGGATCGGCGGCGGGATCATTCTGATCGCGGTCATGGCGGTGCTCATGCCAGCCCATGCACTGATTCCGGTGCACGGCGTCGTGCAGATCGGCTCCAACGCCGGGCGGGCGGCGATCATGATCCGCGGAGTCGAATGGCGGATCATCGCGCTGTTTTGCCTCGGCAGTCTGCTGGGGGCGGCGATCGGCGGCCTGACCGTGGTGCGGCTGCCGCCGGCGGTGCTGAACATCGGGTTGGCCTGCTTCATTCTCTGGTCGGTCTGGGGACCGTCGGTTTCCGCGCCGGGCCGGTTCAAGGTGATCATCACCGGGGTCTTCTCGAGTTTCCTCACCATGTTCTTCGGCGCGACCGGCAGCTTTGTCTCGGCCATGGTGAAGTCCATGCGTCTCGGCCGCATCGAACATGTCGCCACCCATTCCGCCTGCATGGTGGCGCAGCACACCATCAAGGTCTTTGCCTTCGGACTGCTCGGCTTTCACTACGGCCCTTACGCGGGTCTTGTCGTGGCAATGGTGCTTAGCGGATTTCTCGGCACGGTCGTCGGCAAGCACGTCTTGGTGAAGATGAACGACCAGACCTTCCATCGAGTCATCTCAGTGATACTCTCGCTGCTGGCTTTGCGTCTGCTTTACGTAGGCCTGTCGCTGCTCGACCTTTTCTGAACGATCACGCGATGCCCGGGCCTGCGCAGCAAAGCAGTACGCAGCCTCAAACTGCCAACAGTTGGCGAACCAATTTGAACTAATTGGTTGACCAATAATTGTTCCGGGACCCACCGAAACGCGACATTTGACTTATTTTTCAAGATCGTCGAAGCTTTAACCAATGACGGTAACTAGACCGCCAAAAATGGCCAGCACAAGCGGCCGAACCTGCCTTTGGGAGGAGGCTTTCAAAAATGTCCGACTCAAATACGAATCCGTTCATTCCGAATGTTTCGCGGCGCTCTCTATTGAAAGTAGGCGGCGCGGCTGCAGTTCTAGGTAGTACCGGAAGTCTGACTTCGCGTGCTTTTGCGGCGGACTATCCCGACCGCAACATCGATATCATCGTGCCGACTCGCGAAGGCGGCGGTGCCGATCGCAACCTGCGGGCCTTCACCGCGATCTGGAAAAAGTACCTCACAACGAACTTTGAACCGGGCTTCTACCCGGGCGCTTCGGGGCGTGTCGGCTACGAGATCTACATGGGCAAGTACGAGCCCGACGCCTACAGCCTGATCTTCGGCAATATGGGGCCGGAAGTGCTGAACTGGGTGGTCAAGGAACCGACCTTCAACATCGACGACTACATCTACTGGGGCCGTGTCGACACCGACCCCGGCTGCCTCTTCGTCGGCGCCGAGAGCAAGTTCCAGAACCTCGACGACATCATCGCCGAGGGCAAAAAGCGCAAGCTGAATGTCGGCACCAGCCGTCTCGCCCACCCGGCTTCCATCGGGATGTTGGCGCTGGCCGAAAAAACCGGCATCGAGGTCACCCTGATCCCGCTATCCGGCGGCAAGAAGACCGTGGCCGGCGCGGTCACAGGAGAAGTGGACTTCTCTGTGCTGACTTCCGGATCGGTCGCGGCTGCCGGCGATGCGGTGAAGACACTGCTGGTGTTCAGCGACAAGAACGTTCTCGGCGAGGCGCTCGACAACGCGCCGACCATGAACGAGGTCTACGGCACCAACTTGCCGCCGATGCTGTCATCGCGCGCTTTCGGCATCCACAATGCCGCGGTCGACAAGTATCCCGACCGTTTCGAGGCCCTGCAGTCGTCCTTCAAGAAGGTCTTCGAGGATCCGGACTACAAGGCCTCCGTGCTGAAAGGCAAAGGGCACTGGGAGTACGTCAACTACGGTGGCATTGATGAGTGTGCCGAGTTCAAGGCGGCGATGCTGGAGTTGGGTGCGAAGTACAAGTCGTACCTGACCGGCGGCTGAGAAAACTTCGGGACTTAGGTGCGACAAGGGTTGGAGGCGCAGGCTTCCGACCCTTGTCCCCCTCTCATTCGTTCCCGCGGGCGGGCGTCGGCGGGACCAGCTTAGTGACGGGATAGTCTGAACATGGCGTCGACGCAGGATCGCGGCGAGAAGCGCCAGATCGGGGGTGAGTTGATCATCCCCGTTCTGGCTCTGATCTTCACCCTCTACTACATCAGCACGGTGATCAACTCGCCCTGGACGGCGAAGGTGAACGCCTACATGGTCGGCTCGGTGCTGATCGGGCTGGTGGTGCTGTTCATCGCCTATGCCCTGCGCGAGGTTCTGCAGGGGCGGGCTAGCCTCGGCGCCGCGAACCTGATCGAGCCCTACCACATCCTGCCCAAGCGCCTCGGCTTCATCGCGCTCACTTTCGGCTATCTGGTGGTCATCCATTGGCTTGGCTTCACGCTGACGACCTTCGTCTTCCTGGCCGGCTCGATGTTGCTGCTGGGGGGCGGCAGGCGGCCGCTGGTCTGTCTTTCCGCAGCGGCGGCAATGGCCGCGGTGGCCCTGGTCGTCTTCGTGATCCTGTTCCAGAAGCGCTTTCCCAAGGGACCGGTCGAGTACCTTGTGCAGGCCTTGAGCTGAGATGGAACTGATCTGACATGGAAACCAGCTTCGCCTTCTTCGTCGATCTTTTCTTCCACAGTCTCTCTCTGTGGTGGGTGATCATTCCGTCGATTTTCCTTGGCTTCATCGTCGGCGCGATCCCCGGCTTCAGTGCCGCCAACACCATCATTATTCTGCTGCCGGTCACCCTGATCATGGAAGTGGAGGTCGGCCTGGTCTTCATGGTCGCGCTCTACTGTGCCTCGCGCATGGGGGCGGGCATTCCGGCCATACTGGTGAACATTCCCGGCACGGCGGGGGCGGCGGCGACGCCGCTGGACGGCTATCCCATGGTGAAGAAGGGCCAGGGCCAGCAGGCGCTGGCGATCTCCTTCACCTCCTCCACCATCGGCGGCTTGCTGACCACGGTGATCGCGCTGGCCTCCATGCCGCTGCTGGCCCGGGTCGGTTTCCACATGCACTCGGTCGAGATGGTGGTGGTGATGCTGTTCGGCATCTCGCTGATCGCCACCATTGCGGCGAAGGATACCCTGAAGGGTCTGATCGCCGGCTTCTTCGGCCTGATGATCGGCTCCATCGGCACCGACAACGTCTATGCGACGTCGCGCGGCACCATGGGCTTTCTCGAACTCTACGACGGGATTCCCCTGATCCCCGCTTTGGTCGGTCTCTTCGCCATTTCCGAGGCCTTCCTGGTCATCGAGGGCGAGAGTATCCTCTCGCAGCACAGCAGGGAACGCCTCAAGACCGGAACCTGGCAGCAGACTTTGGAGGGTGTGGCCATCACCCTGAAGCGCTGGTGGCATGTCGTCTGGACAAGTCTCATCGGCCTTGTCATCGGCGTCATTCCGGGGGCCGGCGCCGCGATCGCGGCCTTCGTCGCCTACCAGCAGTCGCGGACCTTCTCCAAGACGCCGGAACTCTACGGCACCGGCCATCCCGAAGGCCTGATCGCACCGGAGTCGGCGAACAACGGCGTTACCGCCGGTACGCTCATCCCCTTGCTGGTGCTCGGCATCCCCGGCGGCGCTACCGCGGCGATTATGTTGGTGGTCATGCAGTATCAGGGCGTGAACACCGGGCCGCGTCTCTTCATGGAGCAGCCGGAACTGGGCTACGGCATCTTCATGGCGATGTTCACCACCTACCTCTTGATGGCCTTCACCATCCTGCCGCTGTCGCGCTACATGTCACGAGTCACGCTGGTATCGACGACCTACATGTCGCCGCTGATCATCGGCTTCACGCTGTTCGGCTCTTTCGTACCGCGCGAGTATATGTTCGACATGTACCTTGCCTTCGCCTTCGGCATTCTCGGTTATATCGCCCGCAAGACCGGCTACCACGTCGCGGCCATTCTGATCGGCGTGATCCTGGGGCCGCTGCTGGAAAGCTACATGCTCATCGCCCTGCAGAAGTCCGACGGCGATTTCATGACACTGTTCTCTTCGTCGCTCGGCAACACTCTCTGGGTCGCCTTGGTTCTTTCGCTCGTGCTGCCGGCGTTCATCAAGCATCGCAAGCAGCGCCGTAAATCCATCTTCGCCGAAGGGGAGGGTTGAACATTGGACTCACCCACAACAGGTCTCGCCCGCAACATCCGAAGGCTCGCCCATCTGGATCTGCCCGGCGGGGGCCAGGTGGTGGTGCAGGACGGCTACGCCTACATCGGCCACATGAAGCCGCCTTACGGCACCACCATCCTCGATGTAAGGGATCCCAAGAACCCGCGCATCGCCGCGCAGATCATGCTGGACGACACGTTTTCCCACACCCACAAGGTGCGGGTCGTCGGCGACATGATGATCACCAATGTCGAGCAGAACCAGCGCCACTTCCTGCGCAAGGGCGCGGCGCTGCCGGAAACCCGGGCGCGGCTCGCGGCCGAACTGGGCCGCCCTGCGCAGGACGCCGAACTGGCGGCGGCCATCGGTGTCGAGGCGGATCAGATCGCCGAACTGGAGGCGGCGCGCGAGCGCGGCTACCGTGACGGCGGTTTCAAGGTTTGGGATATCTCCGACAAGACCAAGCCGCGCGAGCTGGTTCATCACCGCACCTTCGGCTTCGGTACCCACCGCTTCGACATGGATGCGAACTACGCCTACATCTCGACCGAGATGGAGGGCTACCTCGGCAACATCCTGGTGATCTACGACCTGAAGGACCCGGCCCACCCGGTGGAAGTGTCGCGCTGGCACATGCCGGGCCAGCACATCGCCGCCGGGGAGCAGCCGACCTGGAAAGGCTACAAGAACCGCCTGCACCACGCGCTGAGGGTCGGCGACGAGCTCTGGGCGGCGGTCTGGCACGCCGGCTTCCGGGTGCTCGACGTTTCCGATATCACCCAGCCGCGGGTGGCTGGAAGTCATGACTACCACCCGCCCTTCCCGGAGCCGTCCCATACCTTTTTGCCGGTTGACGGCCTGGTCGCCGGGCGGCGCATCGCGGTGGGTATCGATGAGGAGCACGATCACGTCCCAGGGCGCCTGCATGCCTTTCTCTGGGTCTTCGACGTGACCGACCTCGACAACATCTTTGCGCTCTCGGCCTTCGACGTCAGCGAGCTGGATTCGCCCTGGGCCAGGGCGCCGGGCCGCTTCGGCGCGCATCAGTTCCGCGAGAAGCTCGACAAGCCTATGGTCTATGCCACCTGGTTCTCCGGCGGCCTGCGCGTCGTCGATATTTCCGACCCCCTGGCACCCGAAGAGGTCGCGCACTTCATTCCGGAGCCGGTCGGCGACGAAGCCAGCCCACAGTCCAACGACGTCGATGTCGATGACAGGGGCTTGATTTATCTGCTCGACCGCAACCGCGGTTTTGATATTTTGGAAATGACGGGCTCCTAGGGCTCAAGAGAGGAAGAAAAATCTGTGATGGAAGCAGTGGCTGCGGAACAGGAAGTTGTCGGCGAGGAGCATTGGACCAACAAGGGCGACGTGAAGCTGTTCCTCTGGGAAAAGTACGTTGGCGCCCCGACGGGCAAAAAGGGCACCGTGCTCTTCGTGCACGGTTCTTCCATGGCCTCGCAGCCGACCTTTGACCTGCAGGTCGAGGGGCGCCCCTTCAGTTCCGCCATGAACTACTTCGCGACCCGGGGCTACGACACCTGGTGCGTCGATATGGAAGGCTACGGCCGCTCCACAAAGGACCGCGACATCTTCTGCGACATCTCCAACGGCGCCGACGACCTGGCCGCCGCCACCGATTACATCGAAAAGCTCCGTGGCGCCGGGCCTCTGCTGGTCTACGGCATTTCCTCCGGCGCTCTGCGGGCGGCGCTTTTCGCCGAGCGCCATCCGGAGCGGGTGAAGCGCCTCGCCCTCGATGCCTTCGTGTGGACCGGCGAGGGCAGCCCGACCCTGGAGGAGCGGCGCAAGAAACTGCCGCAATTCAAGGAATCGAAGCGCCGGCCCATCGACTACGCCTTCGTGCAGTCGATCTTCAGCCGCGACCATCCGGGCTGTGCCGAGGCAAAGGTGGTCGACGCCTTCGCCGAAGCGATCACCGCGCTGGACGATTCCATGCCCAACGGCACCTACATCGACATGTGCTCGCGGCTGCCACTGGTCGATCCGGCAAAGATCACCGTGCCGACCATCGTCATGCGCGGTGAGTACGACGGCATCGCCGGCTTCGAGGATCTGACGAAGTTCTTCGAAAAGCTGCCCAACGCGGACAAGCAGTTCACTGTCATGGCCGGGATCTCCCACGCCAGCTTTCAGCAGAAGAACTACATGCTGGCCTACTACGTGCTCGCCAACTTCTTCGCCCAGCCGGACCCGCTCTACAAAGGCGATTAACTAGAACTAGACGGTCGCGGCGGAGCGTTTCGGGCGGCAGCGGTTCATGGCCTGCCAGGTGGTCTCGGGGTCGAGGGCGGCCAGGGCGTCGTAGTGGCTGAGGAACACCTTGCCGGTCAGCCGGTCGAGGAAGTCGGAGCGTTTCAGCTTGTCCATCACCGGGCCCTTTACCTCCGAGAGGTGGAAGTGCACGCCCGCCGTATCGAGCCGCTCGTTGAGCGCTTCCAGGCTCTCCAGGGCGCTAGCGTCGATGTCGTTTACCGCCGCGCAGATCAGCACCACGTGGCGCAGCGGCTTGTCGGCGATGGCCATGTCATAGAGTTTGTCCTCCAGCCAGCGGGCATTGGCGAAATAGAGGCTTTCGTCGACACGCACGCTCAGCACGGTCGGGCTCGACACCACGTTGTGGCGCTTCACGTTGCGGAAATGCTGCGTGCCCGGGACCTGGCCGACCACGGCCATGTGCGGGCGGCTGGAATGCACCAGAAAGAGGACGACCGAGAGGACGACGCCGGTGACGATGCCGGCTTCGACCCCGGCGCCGAGCACCACCAGGATGGTCGCCGCCATGGCCGCGAAGTCACCTTTGGAATAGATCCAGGTGCGCTTCAGTGCGGGAAGGTCGACCAGCGACAACACCGCGACCACGATTGTCGCCGCCAAGGTCGCCTTGGGGAGCTGCTGGAATAGAGGCGTGAGCAGCAAGGCGGTGAGACCGATGCCGACCGCGGTCATGACGCCGGCCATCGGGGTTCGCGCGCCGGCATCGAAGTTGACGACGGAGCGGGCGAACCCGCCGGTCACCGGGTAGCCGCCGGTGACGCTGGCGGCCAGGTTGGCGGCGCCGAGGCCGATCAACTCCCGGTTCGGGGCGATGCGTTCGCGCCGCTTGGCGGCCAGGGTCTGAGCCACCGAGACCGACTCGACGAAGCCGACCACCGAAATCAGCACCGCCGAGGGCAGCAGCTCGCGCCACAGCGCCGGATCCAGCGGCGGCAGGGCGACCGGCGGCAATCCTTGCGGAATCTCGCCGACGACTCTGACACCGCTCTGGCTGAGGGACAGCAGATCGACCAGCAGGATGGTGGCGATGACGGCGGCCACGGGCCCCGCCTTGGCAAGGCTGTCGGCCGCGCGCGGGCCGAGACCCGCCTTCATCAACAGAGGTTTCAGGGATTTGCGCACCCAGAACAGGAAGATCGTCGCACCGGCGCCGATGGCAAGGGTCGGACCGTTCACGGCGTCAATCTGGGTGGCGAGGGACTGGGCCAGTTCGATCAGGGTGTGCCCGCCGGCGTCGACGCCGAGAATGTGCTTTAGCTGGCTGGCGGCGATGAGAATGCCCGAGGCGGTGATGAAGCCGGAAATCACCGGATGGCTGAGCAGGCTGGCCAGGAAACCCAGCCGCAACAGCCCCAGCCCGATCAGAAAGAGGCCGGAGAGGAAGGCCAGCGCAATGGCCGCGCCGCGGTATTCCGGAGTTCCCACGGCAGCGAAGTCGCCGACCGCCGCGGCGGTCATCAGCGAGACCACGGCGACCGGTCCGACGGCCAGGGTGCTGGAACTGCCAAAGAGCGCATAGCCCACCAGAGGCAGCATGGAGGCGTAGAGCCCGACCTCCGGCGGCAGGCCCGCCAGCAAGGCATAGGCGAGGCTCTGCGGGATCAGCATGATGGTAACGATGAGTGCCGCCAGGGCATCGCCGTGCAGAGTGGTCCGGTCGTAGCGACGCATCCAGGCGACGCCCGGCAGCAAACGTTCGATCATAAAGTCAGTCCAGTTGCGGCCGTGGCCTGCTTAGTTGGAAATCTCCGGCTTGGCGGCCTCCGGTTTGGCGAGCCACTCCTTGCCGCGCAGCATGGCTCCCCAATAGACCGGGGGCAGGACCTTCTCCTTCAACAGCCAGGCCAGCCTGCTGGGCCGCTTGCCGTTGATCAGCCAGCTCGGAAAACTCGGCAGCAGCTTGCCGCCGTAGCCGAATTCGGCCAGCACGATCTTGCCGCGCTCTACCGTCAAGGGGCAGGAGCCGTAGCCGTCGTAATGACCGACGGCGCCGAGGCGACCCATGTCGACCAGCACGTTCTGGGCCACCACGGGGGCCTGCTTGCGGGCGGCGGCCGCTGTCTTGGCGTTGGGCGCGTTCATCACGTCGCCGAGGCTCCAGACGTTCTCGTAGCTCTTGTGGCGCAGGGTGTTCTGGTCGACGTCGACCCAGCCGGCCTGGTCGGCCAGGGGGCTGACGCGAATGAAGTCCGGCGCGCACTGCGGCGGGCAGACGTGCATCATGTCGAAGTTGCGCTCGACCCGCGTTGTGTTGCCGTCGGCGTCGGTCATGTCGAACCAGGCCCGCTTGGCCGGACCGTCGACCGCGACCAGGTTGTGGTTGAACTTCAGCTCGGCCTTGTACTTCTCCACGTACTCCATCAGCGAGGGGACATAGTCCTTGACCCCGAAGAGTGCGCCGCCGGCGTTGTAGAAGGCGATGTCGATGTGGTCGAGCATGCCGCTGCGCCGCCAGTGATCGGCCGAGAGGTACATGGCCTTTTGCGGCGCCCCGGCGCACTTGATCGGCATCGGCGGCTGGGTGAAGAGGGCGGTGCCGCTCTTCAACTCCTCGACCAGCTTCCAGGTGTAGGGCGCCAGGTCGAAGCGGTAGTTGGAGGTCACGCCGTTCTTGCCGAGGGTATCGACCAGCCCTTCCACCTTGTGCCAGTCGAGCTTCAGGCCCGGGCAGACGATCAGGCGGTTGTACTGGATGGCGCGGCAGCCTTCCAGCAGCACCACGTTGCGCTCCGGTTCGAAGGCGGCCACGGCGGCCTTGATCCAGTGGACTTCCTTGGGCAACACGGAGGAAAGCGTACGCACGGTCTCGTCAGCTTCGAAGACGCCGCCGCCCACCAGGGTCCAGCCCGGCTGGTAGTAGTGAATGTCGGCCGGATCGATGATGGCGATATCGAGATCGGGCGCTCTTGCCAGCAGGGAGGAGGCCACGGAGATGCCGGCCGAGCCGGCGCCCACCACCACGATATCGAACTTGCCGTCGATGGCCTCGCTCGGAGTCTTGCCCTGGTTGGCGATACGCCGGACTACGCCGGACATGTCGTAGCCGGCATTCTTGGCGGCGACCAGGATATCGGCCAGCGGCTTCTTGCCGGCGCGGCTCAGGGACCAGAGGGTGACCGAGCGGGTGCCGCTGCGGCAGTAGGCGAAGACCGGCTTGGGCGCCGCGTCGAAGGCGTCGCCGAAGGCATCCGCGTCCGCGTCGCTGACGGCGCCGCTTTCGACCGGCAGGTAATGGACCTGCAGACCCGCCTGGCGAGCCGCCTCCTCGATCTCGTGGAACAGCGGCTGGTCGTTGCCTTCGCCGTCGGGGCGGTTGCAGATGATGGACTTGTAGCCGGCCTTGACGATTTCCGGCACGTCGTCCGGCGCAATCTGCGGGGCAACGCCAAAACCACTATCGACTTTCTTGATTTCCATGAGTTTCTCTTCCTGCTGGCGGCGCCGCGGTTACAGCGCGTCGACGGGGATTTTCAGATAGCTGACGCCGTTGTCTTCGGGCGGCGGCATGTCGCCACCGCGCATGTTGACCTGCACCGACGGCAGGATGAGCATCGGCATCGCGAGCTGCTTGTCCCGCTCGCTGCGCATCTTTACGAAGTCGTCCTCAGAGATGCCGTTATGGACGTGGATATTGTCTCTGCGCTCCGCGGCCACCGAGGTTTCCCAGGAAAAGTAATCGCGGCCGGGCGTTTTGTAGTCGTGGCAGAGGAAGATGCGGGTTTCCGGGGGCAGGGTGAGAATCTTCTTGATCGACTTGTAGAGCTGGCGCGCATCGCCGCCCGGGAAGTCGCAGCGCGCGGTGCCGAAGTCCGGCATGAACAGGGTATCGCCGACAAAGGCCGCGTTGCCGACGACATAGGTCGCGCAGGCCGGGGTGTGCCCGGGCGTGTGCATCACACTGGCCTCCAACTTGCCGATGTTGAAGCTGTCGCCATCTCCCAAAAGGCGGTCGAACTGCCGGCCGTCGGTGGCGAAGCTTTCCTCGGCATGGAAGACCTTCTTGAAGACGTTCTGCACCTGGTCGATCCGCGCACCGATGGCGATCTTGCCACCGAGCTTTTCCTTCAAATAGGGCGCGGCGGTCAGGTGGTCGGCATGGACATGGGTTTCAAGGATCCACTCGACGGTCAGACCTTGGGTCTTCACGAAGTCGATCACCGCGTCGGCCGAGGCCGTTGTGGTGCGGCCCGACTTGGGGTCGTAGTCCTTCACCGAATCGACGATGGCGGCCATCCTGCTCTCGGGGTCCCAGACCACATGGGTCGCCGTGAAGGTCGCCTCGTCGAAGAAGGTCTTAATTTCGGGGTTCATCGCATTCCTCTTTTCAGATCGCCTCTTGGACTAGGCTTGCTTGCTTTTCTTGGCGCAGGTGCTGAGGCCCAGCAGACGATAGGCGGGGCAGAAGCTGATGAAGGCAGTGGCCAGCGGGATCACGCCGATCCAGCCCCAGACGGTCTGCGGACCGACGAAAACAAGGGCGATCAGAATCACGCCGGCAATGGCGCGCAGGAAGCGGTCAAGGGTTCCAACATTGCGGTTCATAGGGTCGTCTCCTCTGAGGATGGGCCCGGATTTCCGATGCCCTGCGCCGGAGACTAGCGATTCGGCTTTGGCAGTTATGTGATTTAGTCACGCAGGGGAGATCGGCGCCTTGCGGCAGCTCAATTGCTGCGGCGGGGCGTCGCGAGCGATTCGCAGCGGCGCTTGGTATCAGTCGCCGGCGGCGAGCTGTCCCAGGGCGGAGAGGTCGGTCAGCCGGATCTGCCCGCGGGTCAGTTCGAGCCAGCCGCGGCGTTGGAATTCCTTCAGGTGGCGGCTGACGACTTCCCGCGCAGTGCCTAGTTCGACCGCCAGGTCCTGGTGGGTGGCGCTTAGCCGCCCCTCGGCGTCGGACAGCTCCCGCAGTTTCTGGGCCAGGCGCTTGTCGATCCGTTCGAAAGCGACTTCCTCGACCACATGCAGAAGATCGGTGATGCGGCTCGAGTAGTCGGCGAAGACGAAACGCCGGAAATCGGCCGAGCGGCCCATCAACTCGTCGAAGGCCGCCCTGGGGACCGCCACCGCTTTTACCGGCGTTTCGGTGATGCCCTCGGCGTTGTAGGTGTCCTGCGACAGCAGGCAGGCGGTGGTCATGATGCAGCTCTCACCGGCCGCGACCCGGTAGAGCACGATTTCCCGGCCGCCGGCGGAGACCTGCTGGACCCTGACCGTGCCGTCGAGCAGCAGCAGGAAGTTCTCGGCCGGCAGACCGGGCGCGAAGACAGTCGTCTGGGCGGGCAGGGAGATCACCTGGGCGCGTTCGGCAACCAGCTTCTGCTCGGCCGGCGTCAGCTTGGCCAATTCGGGAAAGTGGGGGATCCAGTCGATCGACATCGCGGGGTAGCTCCTGGACTG
>PJEL010002980.1_pt1 | contig 14876 bp, 12 predicted proteins | sample 1853271 | NCBI WGS metagenome assembly PJEL01 (sample SAMN08108733, study PRJNA415343) | Invertebrate metagenome, whole genome shotgun sequencing project. | host: Globobulimina | place: Sweden: Gullmar Fjord | collected 2015-08 | reverse complement strand
AATTCAATTACACTCTACCCCCCCCTAACACTAACCCAAAACCACCCGAAACCCTAAACCCTAAACCCTGAACCCTAGTCGTAACCCCAATCCTAGCCCTAACCCTAACCCTATGTACACCTATATGAATGTAAATACACTCTTCCAGATGGACACCTCTATGGATGTAATTACACTTTACCTCCTAACCCTAACCCTAACCCTAACCCTACCTCTCTAATCCTAACCATAATTCTAACCCTAACCCTGCAGTACCAGTTTTTCCGTTAACGATACGTCACATATGTGACGGATATAGGCTGATCCTATTCGGTTTACCTGGAGCGATTCAACACAGTCAACTCCACCCCACCACTTCGTGTCGCTAAGGCTGACCCCCTAACCCATTCCTATTCCTTATGACTCTAAAGTAAGACGATATATCATAGCCCGGAAACGAGAGGGAGTGTGTGCCTGGCTTATTGCAATCATTCAGTTACTCTGATTCAGCCCAATTCAGCTTGTTGGAGGTCTGTGGTAGTGTTTATAAGGCGCATTGAGTCGTCATCGTTGTCGATTTTGTGCTTCCAGTCAAGGTTTCGTCTGGTTCAAAACTCTGGAGTGTTAGCCGAGTGTCAAGACGACCAACGATGAAGAAAAGTATACTACCACTATAATACTGTCACCATTCAGGGTAATTCAGCAGCTTATTCAAGGTCTGCGGTAGGGTTAGGGTGTCTGCGCCCTATATATCGACCGTTTTTGATGATATATAATATTTGACATGTTTTCTCGAGTCATCATCACCTCTGTGGTTGTCACTGCGTTGTGATTCCAGTGAAGTTCTCTCCTGGTGAACCAACCCCTCTAGTAATAAGAAAGAGCGGAAACGGAATATATAATGTCCCTGCATGAGTTGGAAGAAGAGTTAATTAATAACGTTGATGAAAGTTACTTTGAGATTGAGGATACCTTCAATGCCTTTGACAAGCTGGTTGACATTTTTAGCTCCGATGTGAAGGAGGAGGAGAAAAAGGAGAGGGGGGATATTGAAGATATAGAATCAGAGCATCCGAAGCTTGACGCTGTCCAGAAACAAGCGGAACTATGTACCCGGGTCATGGAAGTGATCACTCATGAACACCAGGCTAGCCTCATTAACAGCGTACAAGAAATGGGTGGGGTTTATGAGCACTACATTGAAATGAGAAAACGTATAGCCAACATGAGAAATGAAATTGCCGAGAGTAAATCTCTATTATTATCCTGCTGTCAATTGGATAAGGAGCGCCAACTTTTCCACAGCAAAATCCAGAATGCACACGTTCTCGAGCTAGTGAATGCGCTGGAACTCGTACGTGACGCACCGATGAAATTTGATGAGTTTATCAGACAGAAACGCTTTGTATCGGCTGTTAATTTGTTGAACACATCCCTGCACCATGTATTCTCAACTGATCTTGTGAATGTGGAAGCGGTTGGAAGAATTGCATTTGATCTCGTGGAACGAAAGGGGTTCGTTCTCGATAACCTCGTTTCCGAGCTGGCTAAAGTCCTCTTCCATGATACCACTACTACCAAAGAAGACGCAGGAGGTATGATCAAGAGGCACCGCGAGTCATCCTCCTTCTGCATGCTAGAGCATGCTCAGGAAAGAACTAGCAGTCGCAGGTTTGCACGCGGTGGAAATTCATCACAAAGGGTTGAATCGCACACGTGTAGCAGCAATACGAATAGTTTCCATAGTACATCACCGGAAATCACCGATTCTGTTGATGAAGATACGGAAAATGGACTTAAGGACCCATCGACGGAAGGATTTTTATACATAAGGCTCCTAGTTGAAGCAATTTTTCGTCTGGATGCTATTCATGATGCTGAGAGACATCTTATGGAGCAAATAAAGGAAGGCATAGAGTGCCTCAGTGCAGGTTTGGATTATTGTATCCTGTAGAGTAGCAGCGTAGTAAGAACCGCAGCAGCTGCAGCCCAACATATAGGAATGTATATACTGACTGACCTTGTTCGAAAAATGTAGGGAATATGAGAACATGCGGGGCAGTCCTTGAAGACCTTCGAAATCAGGAAGCTATTCGTAGCGAAAGCAGGCCACAATCAATGGAGTTGGACCCCTTTGCTTCCGTTTTCCCCCGAACGGATAATTCCTCTGAATATGGATTATCCAGGTACTACCTGACCTGTCTTCTTGCTTTTGCTGTCACTGAACACGAGGTGTTAGAGTGTTAGAGTTTGCATGTGGTGATGTCTCGTAATAGTGATCTTTTCCTCTTCTTCCTGCTCCACAGGTTTATAAATTATTTGAGAATGTCTTACAGGTCCTTCGCTGAGGTCATTCGCAACTCGGTGCACCTAGCTCGCCTGATTCAACTTCAAGAGCAATGTAGAGCTAATAAAGAAGCCGAAGCAGCAGCGTCCAAGAAGAGTGGTGTAGCAGTTCGTGCTGAGATCATCCCACTCCGTCATGACTTGACACGTGGGCTATGGGCTGAAATGCAGGTGTGCGATGTAGGCTGGGGTGGACCTTTGAATGTGTGATACAATATTGTGTCCATTAGTCAGCCTCATCACGTACATGTACTGAGGTTTGACATTTTTTATTGAGTATTCAGTGATGTTGAGAGTAGGTTACAGAACGGCTGGAATGTACGTATCTGTTTGCCTTGCCACCTTGTTTTTTTCAAACCCTTTGTGTGTGTGTTTTGTTATCTTCTGTATTGTTTTTCAAGTGCTGCTATATCTTTACGGGAATTTGGGGATTGCTTGTTGATACTACTGCCGTGTTTGTGTCCATGTGGACTTGTTGCTAATGACAGTCATGTCGGTTTACTTTCCATTCCAGGAAAATCTAATTTTTGTAATTCAGAGACATATCATCAATGACGTACCGCAAAGAACGAGAGTGTCATCATTCAATTTCTTTGCAAGCAAAGCACCAAAAAATGAGGGAGGATTGAAGAAGCAGCCCTTGCTTGATGAACCTGGTAGGCATGGCATGGAATTTAACCGCACCACTGCCCATTTACATTTGAGTGTGAGAGATGCATGGCTTTGCAAACCAACTCCATTAGCGGTTATCAGTCTCTACCGTCAGACAAAAGAATTTGTGGATGCCATAATGGCTATACTTCATGAACTCGAGGGGCAAAAGCTTGCACCTCAGAAATATAAAGATGAGAGAGTGAGAATGACGGGTAATAAGGCGGCGGCATCATCTGAGTTGCCAACACTTGATGATTTCCTTAGTCAAGCAGTGAAAGACGTTCTCATTCCAGAGCTGATGGTATGCCATTTCGTTATCGTACTTAGTGCCACAGTGTTGTCTTTTGATACGTTACAATGATGGTTTGAAGGGCTTTGACACGCGCAATTGAGAGGAGGGGAGGGATTTAATAATTTTTCTCAGCTCTACAATCTCTCAGCTATTCCTAACGCAGCATTGCATGCTGATCATTAATAATGTTTCCGAAATCATCCTCATCTCTAACTTATGCATATATACCTCTGTATTTTTCGATGTTGGATTGTTGTGTGATTGATTTGCAGCCTGACTCCAACGGCTTGAGCGCTAGGCTTGCTGCAGACAGTGAGGCCTTCTTACCGTGCGGGGGGGGAACAGGAGGAGCACCTTTGGGTGAACGAACCATTTCAAAGGGAAACCTTAGCCCTGGGAAAGCAGCGGTCATTGTTTGTGAGCAGGTAGGTTGTTGTTACGGTGTTGTGGTGTTGGTTGGTGGTTCCAGGGCCGATAATAGGGATGTGGAACTGAGAAATATTTAATTTCTGTTGCTGCTGCTTCACAGATAATGCCTATCTTTAGAGCTATGGCCTACATTGATGAATTTAGTACTTCCATTAGCAGTGCTATGGTGATATCACTTGAGAATTTTTGCGTCGTAGCACGGAAAAGACTCGAGGAGGAAGTCGGCATGGTGCATGCTTACAAGGCCTACATGCAGGTTGGAAACAGAGCGTAGGTTGTATTATAAAATTATGTTGTGTCGCTGTGACACGATAAACCATAAGTGCTGCCGTATGTGTTGGACAAACCAATTTTCTCGACTGAATCCTAGTCGTAACCCCAATCCTAGCCCTAACCCTAACCCTATGTACACCTATATGAATGTAAATACACTCTTCCAGATGGACACCTCTATGGATGTAATTACACTTTACCTCCTAACCTTGAACTTGGCTCTTAGTTTCTTCACAGCGATTAACATGTAGCAGTAGCGCTGCTTTAGACCTGCGTATCTTAGAGTATGCAGCACTGAGTATTGTAGACAATGATGTTTGTCTTATGTGACATTTTGTTATTTGCCTTCAGTCAAAGGACCAATTTCATGAGATATTGCAAGAAGATGAAGCTTTTTTGCAATACAAAGCATCACAATATGGAAAATTGCTTCGGTTGTTGCCTATCATCAAAAAGGAGAACGCAGCAGCCACCACCACTGACAAGCACGCGCTTTTGGACAAGACGTCGAATATCAATTTCCAAAACATGAGCATTGAGGCTGATGCAGTGGCAGAGAAAGTGAGTGGTTGTTTGTCCGATCCGACTGCCCTGACTTTTCTTTTTCAATCGTTGGGTTGTTGTTTTCAGTTGTGACGTGCTGCAGCACTCTTAGCCTCCTTTTGTGTTCCACGGCGTTGTTTTAAAGAGAGCTGCTCTACGCTTGTCATCATCACCTCAGATATTTCAGATTGAATATTGTCTCTTGAAAGAATGTAAATCTACTTCATTAAGCTCATCACCATGGTTAGTGTAGCAGCACTACTTCCAATTTAGCACGCTTTAGCCTCTCATCTAATGATTTGGTGTCCTTCCTTCCCATTCCTCTCTCTTACGTCGTCTACCGCCCCGACTTACGCGCCAATCTCTACGTCTATGTAATTGAAATATTTAGTGAGTCATCGTTATTCCGAGGGAATCGATCTCGATCTTCTTCACCGATGGAAGAAAGCAGACCTGCTCTGCTTGACAGTGGAAAACTCCGGGTAGATCAATAGACCTGTTGATTTAGATATTGTGTTTGTATTCTCTGTCCGTATTCAGGATCAGTTGGTTTCACATTGCAACAGTTTTACGCAACCACTTTCCTTACTCCCAACAATATTATCACATCCCTGAGTAGCTGCCTATACTCTCCTGTTCCTGCGCCCTCGAATAGCAAGAATTGTAGTTCTACTAGTGTATGGATTTACTATTGTCTTTGTATTTGGTGATCTAATGTGAATCCTTGCTGTACTACTCCTAGGTGATTGCCTGTATTGCTTTAAGCTGTGATTGGTTAGCCTCGCGGGTCTTGCACATGTGCCAGGTAGGTAGATGCAATTGTGATTTCGAATTCCATGGGGCCGGGCCGGCCGGCTGGCCTATTAGTTGTTTAGTGTACTACCTCACATTTCCTAATCCATAATGTGTGCTGCTGCAATTAACAAGGCCTGCTTATTCAAGCACCTGCCCCTTCCCATCCTCAAATACTGCCCTCTGAATTAAGAACGACGTGAATTGATTATAGTGCTAATGCTCGCTGAAATGTTTACTACCTTACCTAGCATTTAGAAGCTCGGAGATCTAAGCAACATCTGCCTGGTGGTGTAGTAGTAAACACTTCTGTGAGAGATGAAGAAGATTCTTCAAGTTCAAGTCCACAACATGAGACTAAGGTTAAAGAACGCCAAATGCTAAAGGAAACAGTATCGACGACATGTGAGGGGGCTTCTGTCATGGAAACTAGCAATGAACCCTTTAAACAAATCAAAGTAATCATTATCAAAATCATTGCAACATTCATTCCTACTCCTCGTGTCTTTACCAAGATCTGATCTCACGCTAATCCATGAGTGCAGTGCAAACACCATTGCATGTCGACCTACCCTTTTGCTCTCTCTCTCTCTCTCTCATGTGTGCATTTTATATTATGGTGCCATACATCCATCCAATTGTACTAACTACTACGCGGATGTGTAACCACCTCTCTTTGGCATGATTAGGATATAGCTGGGGAGTTGTCTTCCCTGTCAAATGAATGTCTACTTGTCCTTCGCTTAAATACTTGCTATGCAGTCATTAAATACCTTTCTCGACTTAAGTACGAGGAGAAACCGGAATCATGGAGAATAGCAGAAAAGCCAGGGCCAACCTCTGATGAAATCTGTGTTGCCAAACTCTGTCTAGTATTACAGGTTGGTTGCTGTACTCTTCAATCGAAAAGTGTGTTTGGTCTGGCTCCTTTTTAGGCCGCCCACCCTGAGAAGTCACTCACCGCCCTTCGGGGAGTGTATTGGTGGTATTGGTGTTGTTGTTTTGGGTACTGTGAAATACTACATTCTCGTAAACCTCATCATTGATTGTCACTTCATTCTTATTGTGACCTGACATGTACGATGGCTGGCTCTCAATCTCTTAGTCTCTCCAGCAAACGTTCTTGCCAGTTGAACATGAACAGGAAGAGGACTCTATAGCCGTCAAAGAATTATTTGCTTATGTGGTTAGTGCACACACACACACACACACACATACATATCCTCACATCAGGCCCAATGATATTCAAATGCTTGACACAACAATGATCCATCAGATTGCAACACTGCCTAGACTGATACCGCGTGTCATCATGGATTCTTTCACGGTAACTGAAAGCAAGCCTAGTACAAGCCTCCTTTAACTGGACCTTGTCTGAATCATCCCATTATCCCCAAGAATGCATGATGGAGGCTAACGTCTTTTATTATCACCTATCTGCTAACATAACACCAGCCGATATTGGCCAGACCATATGATAAGCTACTGTGATGTTTAGTATGCTGCTGCTTTGGTCACTGACTGTGATATGCATCACCTCCCCATTATTGTTGACCTCAGGGAAATGCTACCAATACAGTTGTGGAATCACGAAAGAAGAAAATACTTTTTCAGGTAACGACACTCAATGAAGCAGCAGCAGCAATAATATGCACATGGTGGTTCAAGTTCAAGCACTGAGAACTGAGACATGATGGATATAGATGATCCATTGCGTATTTGCTACTAAAGTGTGTGCCTCTTGAAATTTTGGGAGTCTTCGATGTTGATGTTTCATCTTTCTGACTTCACCCCAAAGCTTCTGAACATAAGAAATTCAAGAAATTCAAATGGAGCCTGACCCTAACGCCCCCCCATTTTCCCACACAGGCTCTCTCCACCCTTCAGCAAGTAACCAAATACCAATCAATTGTTGTGCTCTCAATACCTTTCCTCTCCATTGTAGTAGCAACGCCCAGCAACAAGCAGCTACGCCGCCGCTTTTGCTTCTTCTCTACGTGGTCTCCAAGCAAATTATCTAATCCTGAAAGAATAAGAATTTCACCTAGCCGTTGCTATTTCACTACTACAACAACTACTATATTAGTGTAATTACACTTTTTTCTCACTACATTATACTGTCTTCTCGCGCCAACTCTTCATGTGCTGAACCCCTAACCCTAGAACAATAACACTATGCAATGCGCCACCGCCACAGACCTTTAGTAGCATCTGCAAAAGGGTAAATGACACTCTATTTGTTGCATTGGGCAATTCTCCTAGCCTCATTCTTGCACATAAATGTTCAAAGATAATGAGGTTAGTGATTTTTGACGCTAATCTATCCCTGCCCTCCTTTGAAGCTGAAGCCTCTTCTTCTAAATTAATATTGTTTTGTTCGCCCATCCACAGTTCTACTTCACTGCCACCGCCGGCGCAGTCTTCCCCCCAGCAGGACAACTCGTATGAAGTGAAGAGACCTGAAGAAAACTCCACAAAATGAAATGGTTTCGACAAATGCGATCGCAACTGGTAACGTCACTTCTGCAATGCAGTAATAACAACAACCCCTTCAGCCTTTTGTCAGCTGGGCTGGCTGCTATAGACTTTGTGGGGTTCTCCTCCGAGATAGGGATAGGCGTTAAACTATTTCTCTCGCACGGTTTACCACTGTCGTCATTAGATGAATCTCTACTAGCTACTAATGAGACATTGCCTAGTTATTAAACTCTAACATGCTATCTCTCTTTAATACATGAAAGCAGGCGGATGCTCTATAGTTGGTGGCAACTGGCAGTGGTAGATGCTGCATCAGTATTTAATCAACGACGACCATCGGAATAGTAGCACGCGTAGCCTAGTCTAGACGTTTTGAGTGAGTAGTGCCTGAAACGTCGTATATATATATACAGACAGACAATCCCCGTCTTCTACATGTGCATAGAAGAAAGGATCAGGATTTTATCTCTTTCTCCATTGCAGCAGCATACAAAAGATGGGGGCTGGCTGGCTAAAAACTGGAGAGTTAGTTCCCCTCTTCGTTGTTTGTAGAAGCAGTCATACATGCAGAGTACGATGATTCAAAGTCGAACCAAGCCCGATTGACCTGTAGAACAAGTGTATTAGAATACTTTTCCAACGTAGACTGAGCATCTGCAAGCATATCTTTACTGCATTCAAGTGCAGCCAACAGCTCAGCAACCTCCTGTCCCGCCCCGCCTCTACGGAGCAGGCCATAATTGGATGCAGAAAACGCGTTGGCTGCTGTTAGTGACACAGCCTTCAGGCAACCCCCATTCACGTCCATGGCATGATCTCGTCCTATATCTCTCAACGTTGCTGCAAGTTTTAGGAGTGCCTCATCCCGTCTGCTTGCCATTCGTTTCCAGTACTTCACTTCATCCTCCAATGCGGCTATTGCCGCCTTTGATGCTCTCTGACTGTCCATTAGCATGTGTATGATGCTCCTCAGACATGCATTTCCGCTTTCCTTAGAAGGATTCACACCTCTCGCAAGTTCCCTTGCTTTCAATACCGTGGAATCTCGTGCATTGACTCCCTTGACTGGTACTGCCATACCAAGAGCTCCCACACAGATTAGCAGCTCCGAGAAAGAATGGAACAAAGATCCAGCCCTGGATCTAAGCAGTTGCCTTGCCTGCGCTGCCTCTTCCCCTCCTACATCCAGACTTCCATCTTGCAAAGCCTTTATTACCTCCACTAACGCCTCGAGTGACTTGGAAAGACTTTCACCAAGAGCGGCGACGGCTCCAACATTGATATGGCTAGGTAGTAAGCAGCTGCTTACTTGAGCTGATGCTGAAGTCGAACACTCTTTTTCACCTACAGCAGCTGCTGGTCCACCAACGTCATCTGCAATGCTAAGATTGCGTAGTCTCAGTTCACGTGGGAGGCTCAACCCACACCCTACAAAACAGCCCGCTTTTGAAGGAACGTGGATATGAAAATTGGATGCACGACCGGCTGAACGCTCGGCTGCCTCAATGCGGCAAAGTAGCCTTACAATCACATGGTGAATTTTCTGCCAGCTTAATTTCACCTTCCCACTTGTCTGTTGCCTATCGGGTTGGAAAGTTGTTGAAGATGTGCTGCAACTAATATCATCACAGATTGTCTTTAGGATATCCTGCAGAGGGTAAAGCGATCCTTTCACATCTTGAATGGCTTCCACTCCAGCATCAACTGCTATCCATTGAAGGTTAATTTGTCTATGAAGCTGTAATACCTGCGCCTGCAAAAAACCGGACCGCATCATCCCTGCTCTACTCTTCCGTATGCCAGCAGTAGTCTGCTGCTGGCCATTTAGGGAGAGCAAACCATCATATAATGACTGCAGTTCATTGACCCTTTCTTTCAGCTTCAGGTTTTCATTCTTTAGATTCAAGTTCTCATTCTTCACATTCCTCACGGCAGCAGACAATGAATTATCACCTCTACTCGATCCTCCTACGACGATGTCTCCAAGTCCTCCATGTTGGTTATTGCTAGATGATGATTCGACCTCAACTCCCCCTTCAAACACTTCAGGCTGAGGCGGTGGAGAAGAACGATTTACGCCGGGTGGTGGTACAGAGTTTTCTTCCATTTGCATGCCGCCTCCTTCCCCAGGCTGTAGCTGTAATGGATTCTTGTTTCCAAATCTTCCAGAATTTGCCCGTCGCAGGGGTTTGTCATGAATGTTAGCATGATGCTGGTTTACGGTGAACTGACGGGAAGAAGGAGGTTGGGCACTACTAATATCTTTCCTCTCATTAATCTTACGGAGTTGCCTTCGGGTTTCCCACTCAGGCTGCTGCTGCTGCTGCCTTGAATTGTTAATCCGGGTACATAGAAATGAGAAAGCTTTATGGCAACTCACTGCAGAACGGGAGAGCTGACGGGGCGAGAAAGTAGAGGAAGAAGAAGGACCTGAGCCGTACCTTCCCACCATTTCTAGCAGAGCCTTATGTCCATGATAATATTACAAATCAACAGGTCAATAAAGACGACCAAGAGCGTATGTACAATGCAAGGGGTGTACGGTACGTGCCCCACCTCACTGATAGCTTTCAATGCATCTGCTCTCCATTTGTCCTCGGCGGCTCTTAGATATATTTAAAGTACATAATATTGGAGTGGCGGGGTTGGCCTTAGGAGGCTGCTGCTTTAGCATATTTCTTGGCGCACTTATACTCACGTGAATTTAGGTGATGGAGTAGAGTGAAAGGTAAGCTCAGCTTCTCTATTTCTTTCATGCTCCATCTAAACCAATCAGAGGGAAAAAATTCGGGACACAAGTGTCTAAGAAGCTCAATTCGATAGAGAACAGGAGTAGAAAAGAACAGAAGGGTAAAACCTGCAAGCACGAAATATTCTCTACTGTAGATGCAGCTATAGAGCATCCCACGCCCTCTTTTTCCCGCACCGCAGAAAGTAGCATCAGGAATATCCTTTGTTTCACCGGCCACCTATCGAGGTGGAGGTGGGAAACACCAGGTCATTGTCAGGTCGAGATGGAAGATTTGCAACTAAACCCTAACCCTAACCCTACAGTTACGGCAATACGAAAGCCAGGAAAGAGGGAAAACCGCTTCAGGAACATTACTCTATACAACGATGAACACTGGGTAAGTAGCAAGCATCTGATAGATCATGCATGCTGACTGCTTTTGGTCGTTCGGTTATAACCACTGTATCAATAATACCGCATGAAATGGTTAATACACCACGACAATATGAGTGAAGCTAAGGTGACGGCAAAATTTCCTTTCCCCATTCATCATTCAACTCCCACATAAAGTCCATTCTTCAGAATTTGCCCTAACCGTAATCCAAACCAGCCAAATACAGTGAGACTTGAAGTCAACACCAAATATAACAACAGCAGAAGAAGTAACGGTCTGTCAAGGTCACTGGAGGTCACTGGAGAGAGTCAACCACAAACAGGCCACAATGTCTCACGTGCATTCCTCGAGCTGGGGAAGTGTTAGGTTCTCCAGGCCCGAAATGAACCGCAGTTCTGATATCAGCGCCTCCGCAGTTGGAGACATCACCCTATCTACCGGTTCTGGGCTGATCTCTTCTCGCTATTAGGATTAGGGCTAGGATTAGGGTTAGTGTTAGGGTTTAGGGTTAGGAGATTAAGGTTAAGGTTTAGGGTTAGGGCTAAGGTTAGGGTTAGGGTTAGGGTTTAGAGCTAGGCCTATGGTTTAGGGTTAGGGTTTTCGGATTTAGGGTTACGGTTAGGGATTAGGATTAGGGTTTTAGGGTTAGGGTTAGGAATAGAGTTACAGTTAGGGTTAAAGTTAGTGATTACTTAGAGTAGCGTGTAATTACATCTATAGAGGTGTATATAGTGTTAGGGTTAGGGTTTCACTTCCGTATTATATATCGAAACCTAATCCTAATCCTAATCCTAATCCTAACCCTAACCCTAACTGTAAACCCTAACCCTAACCCTAACAGCAAAGGAAGTATCAGCAATCGCTACCAGATAGCAGTAGTACCTGCGATGAAGCGAAAGGGCAAGGGAAAAGCCAAGAAAGTCCAGAAGAGGAAGAAGGCTGACCTTGGTGTGAATACGGCAAGAGAAAAAGCGATAAAGGAGAAGGAGGCTATAGTTACTGGAGGTGAGGAGAGATAGAACATATATATATCCGTTCGGCTTCTGGTATTGCTGTTACGAGTGTTATGAAGTCAGGATTATTTTGGATCAGTAATGAGAGAGGCCTTGGAAAGTTTTTTTGGCTATGGAAACGCGGTGTGGTATTGTAGACAAGGATGTAGACTACTGCCTGTAGAAAGGAGAGCAAATAGAATGGGAACAATAGGTCGTGTTGGAATATTTACCTCTACAGTGAAGGCAACGAAGTTCACCCTTGCTTTGTTGTGCTACACCGCTTTATCTTGCAGGGGAGGAAGTATCCAAACGAGATAGGAATAAGATCACTGCTCGGACGAGGAGGCGTCGTAATGAAGGCACAGAATCTCCAACGAAGCAGCAATCCATGCCCAATATACTTGTTACTGGAACTCCAGGGACTGGAAAAACCAGGCTGAGTTGCTTGATAGCTGAAAAACTAAGACTGAAGCACATTGATGGGGGAAATCGAGTTGTAGAGGACGAATGTTACTCAGGTTTATTGGAAGTGAACAACAAATCTATCTTTTATGTATTGCATGTGAACTCCACTCACTCACTAGAATAAGCTGCTCGAACTTTGTTGCAGTTGTTCTCATGTCTAAGCTAAGAACATTTTTGGTTGGGTGTTGGATTTGGATGCCGTTCAATTTTGATGATTACTCACTGTCCTGGACTTGCCATGAGCACGCCTTCACATCCATATCCCAAAATACCTGTCAGGCCGTGACGAGGAATTTGATTCTCTAATCTTGGATGAAGATAAGCTTGTAAAAACTCTACGGAAGGACCTGGAGGGAAAGGGTGGATGTGTTCTAGATTTTCACACGTGCAACATCTTCCCACCTGATTGGTTTGACCTCGTTCTAGTTTTAAGAGCCTCAACGGAGGTCCTCTATGACAGACTTCAGGTAGTGGTTAGAAGCTTTTCGTGATATGGTCGTAGCAACAGTGAGGTTAAAAATGGTTTCTTCATTTTCCAATGACATTCTGTAATTCCTATATTCGTAGGAACGTGGATACGCCCCTGGAAAGGTGTCAGAGAACATAGAGTGCGAAATTATGCAGGTAAAAAGAAAAATTGGTGTGTATGTCTATTCATCACTGCCTGTTCACGCGGTTAAATCATTCTGTGGCCTGTGACATTCTAATCAAGTACTGTACACCTCCCTCGTGTACTACAACATGTCCAACTTACACTCTCAGGTGGTTGCAGAAGATGCAGTGGAGGCCTATCCTAATGAGGTGAGAGCTTGTATGGAGCACATTGCTTGCATGAGCAGCACCGGCCTGACTTGGAATCTTTCTTGATAGGTTGTGCACCAACTACCGAGTGACTCTACGGAAGACCTTCAGAGCAACTTTAACCGTGTTGCACAATGGCTTGAACAGTGGAAGATTGACCATTATGCTTAGTAGAAAGGCATGAATATATGCTACCCTCTATTCAATGTCGCCATAGACAACATATATTGAAATAGCATATACACTACCGTAGGTGTGGAACTGGTTGAAGTATCACGTCACATCGCTCGGTTGTCGTATTGAAACACCCCCGCGAGTGATTGTTCTGCTTAGATTTAACGCAACGAGGGACTAGGATGTTGCTCACGAATGTTGCTCTCAGCGTGTGAACCTCCCTGTTCTTTCTTCGCTAATCCCAATATATATCTATATCTATATATATAGGTGTACCCTACTCCTTGTTGCAGTCGAGCCAGCTTATCATATATGTGTATATATTATAACGATGGGTATACCTACTGTAATTTTACACACTCTCTCTTATTATGAACGTGGGACTTCCCTCTCACTACAATGCACTATATAGCTGTACCCGGATGTTACACAATGACAATTAGATTAGATTAGGAGCCCCCGGATTCTATTAAGGTTAGCTCCTAAAGTCGAACGAATTCGAATACCCTTGGTGACAGCTGATCGACTGCCATGACAGTTGACACCTCTAGTCACGCCTCCGGTGCATGCGCCGTCTATGTAATGACTCGTTGTTGGGGTAGAAGCTAACATCCGGTAGGGTATGCACATGCAAGATTTCCATTGTACTAAGGTCATAGTAGGTTGTAGGTTAGGCCCATGAGAGTATTGACATTCTTGCAGGTTGTGGAGTATGGAAAATTATTCCATTTCTCACACACTCGGCGGCGTAGAGTACTTGAAAAGCCTCTCTCACTCCCTTTCATATCCAATAAAAGTGGGTTATTGATTCAAAGTAACTGAAACATGATATCTGCGTCGACCTTGTGTGCGGTTGACAGTAAAGGAGAGCAATCCAAGTAAACCTGACCCATTTAGTTGCATTACTGTTACAGAGGGTAGCCCAGCTACTAAATTTCATCACCTATTTAGTGGTAGTTGAATTACTGTTACAATATGGTGTGATGCTGTAAGAAGGGGGGGGGGGTTGCCTTAGACCCAGAAGAAAAAGCCAAAGCCAAAATGAGACGAATCATACATATACACCGCTTTAGGTGTACATCATTCACAGTGCTCTTAAACAAACCATCTTGCAGCGCCTGCATTAACTAATTCGCTGTTCTCCTGCCCGAACGTGCCTTGTCCCCTGGGCCCACGACTAAGCCAAGCATTGCACCGCAGAACCTTTAAGATGAATACGAAAGCTATGAATCTCTGTTGATAGGTTCAGAGCTTTCAGATTGAGTAAAATGAGACCAAGGAACAACAGTGGTTCTTGTACACCAGGTCGTACGAATACTCTTATACGTAGGGGTGAAAGATGGCTTTGATAAGGATACATGGTGGCCAATAGAGTGGAATTACGGTCTGCTGAGATAATATAGAGCAACCTCGTGTATTTGACAGAGGAAAGGTTCAGTCTAATAAGCACCCAGGAGAAGAAGTGTGTATATGATATGACAGACGTTATATATCAATACTTGGTCGGATCTCCAAAGGGCACTGATCGAT
>PJEL010002979.1_pt1 | contig 14880 bp, 14 predicted proteins | sample 1853271 | NCBI WGS metagenome assembly PJEL01 (sample SAMN08108733, study PRJNA415343) | Invertebrate metagenome, whole genome shotgun sequencing project. | host: Globobulimina | place: Sweden: Gullmar Fjord | collected 2015-08 | reverse complement strand
GAAGCGATCGAGCTGCGCCTCGGGCAGCGGGTAGGTGCCTTCCATGTCGATCGGATTCTGCGTCGCGAGGACGAAGAACGTGGGGGGCAGAGCGCGTCGCTCTCCCGCGATGGTCACGCCGCGCTCCTGCATGGCTTCGAGCAGCGCCGACTGGGTCTTGGGGGTCGCGCGGTTCACCTCGTCGGCGAGCAGCACGTCAGTGAAGATCGGCCCCGGCTCGAAAGCGAAGGTGCGCCGCCCGCTTTCCTCCTCGTGAACGACACGCGTACCGAGAATGTCGGCGGGCATGAGATCGGGCGTGCACTGAATCCGCTTGAATCCCGCGGCGACCGAACCGGCGACGGTGTGCACGAGCAACGTCTTGCCCAGCCCTGGGACCCCTTCGAGCAGGACGTGGCCGTCTGCGAAGAGCGCGACCAGCACCCCGCGCACGACCTCCTCCTGCCCAAGCATATCCCTTGGCTTCAATTTTTTCAGATGCATATACAACACTTCCTGGTGCGGGATATTGAAAGGCTGATATTACAGGCATGTCCTGTATGGCAGGGGCAGAGCTCCAATCCACGTTCGAGAAGTCCACATTAGGTGAAAAGCCCTGAGTAGTAGTAGTAAGTAGTGGTAACACTTAAACCGACTACAAAGCATCAGCAGCAGCATCAATGATAGGACAACGAATGGGTGGCAACGCAACACACACCTTATAGTCATTTTGTTGCCAATGGTTTGGACTCTCATCCTTACACGCTTTAATCTGGTGCGGGGGTCGTCAAACGCAATGTGTTACGGAAGAATGAAGCATATTGTATAACAGGCAGGTTGAGAGGCCTTAGAGCCAACACATATGTGCAGCGTTGTAAAGGCCAGCTCAACTCTCATCTCAACACAGCAGCTTAGCTCTCACCTTGCCTAGCCATTTTACATTGCGTGCTCCAACTACACCTGGCACAATTGCCCTTACAGGAAAGCCATGGTCACGGGGAATAGGCTCTCCGTTCATTTCAAAAGCCAAGATAACATCTCCTGTAGGATCCAAGGCCTGCAGCAGCAAAAGCAAAAGCAAAAGCAAAAGCAAAAGCAAAAGCAAAAGCAAAAGCAAAAGCAAAAGCACAACCCCCAAATATTAGCTGAGCCTGAGTTGACAACAGCGCACAAATTCCCTCCAAACCAACCAACAAAATATATGGCGGGACATGCACGTATAGCATACCGTGTGTATTGGAATAGATGAACCATAATTGGTTACCATGTCTCTGTCAATACCCTCAAACTGAATGTGACGAACAGCATCATTGTTTTCGGGGTTAAATCCTGCATACGCAAGGACATCCCTTAGCTTAACTCCTGTCCACTCAGAGTTTGAGATGGCCATATGAGCCCAGCTGAGACCCTTAACAGTCTTAATCGAGTTCATGTCCGTCCTGGAATGAAATGTGCATGTAAATCTTCATGGGTTAAACACAGGAGCAAACGTTGTTGCTTCACAAGATCACAATTTCCACTACCACCACCTTACCTCCGATTTCCAGCACACTGCGTTGCACATACGACACTGTGGCGAGGAAACTTCGTTTTTAGGTCATCCATGGACAAACGAACAGTATTTTTATTACTGCTACCATATTCAATCTCAACTTCGAGACGGTATGATGCTGGATCAATAACAGGTACAGGTAAGTGATTTCTAACGTAGAATAGATCCGAAGGGGTGATGAAACCAGCATCATGTAGCAGTTCGCCGGGGGGCTCAGCATTGAATGGTTTTGCTGAATTGACGATAAATGCCGGGTGTCTTTCTGGATCGTTTTTATACGGATCATCCTCGTCTACCGCTGGCAAAGCAGCGGCTGCAGCCTCCTCGGCAGAAAGACGCCCAATTCGTAACTCCTCTAAAATCTCCAATACTTCTTTTTGCTTGTGAACACCATAGAGCCTCCAAAATGGTTCTAAATCTTTTCCTGAAGCAAGCTTTATCTTGGCCATCTGTCCCACAGAAGCAAAAAGAAGAGTATGAGAGCAATGATCAAGCCAGAACAGAACTGAGTGTAGTATAGTAGTAGCATGCGTGTTGTATCAAACAGGAATTTGTACTAGTCATCAAACTCACCCCACCAGGATGAGATGCCATAAATTCTGTTATATCGTATACATCTCCTTTATACGTAACCCACCTGTGAGTGACATGAGAGGGTAATCAGTTTGAATATATTACCCAATAAGAATGGCCTGAACTATATCATGGAATGAGAATCGTGGTTCTGAGAACAATAACAACAACGTGGCAATGCAATATACGACGAGGGTCAGTTTACATCGTCGATTTCCTTCCATGTAACGCCCAAGAAATTCTTTAACAATTAAATTACTTGTACACAAGCGCGAGTTCAAGGGCATCTGAACTACGAACTAAACTCATACGTGCTGCCCTTGTCACAGGGTCATATACGTTCAAATGGCTTATTTTTACTACTTCCATCTACCACACGAGAAATTCTTTAACTAAAAATCCTTGTACACGAGGCCACCCTAACCCTAACCGGAGCCCTAACCCTAACCCTAACCCTAACTCTAACCCTAACCCTAACCCTAACCCTAACCTTAACCCTAACCCTAACACTAACCCTAACACTAATATTAACCGTCTCAATTATGAACTAAACTCACATCCACTGCCAGTGTCAGGGTCATCATAGGTTAAACTGGCTTCTTTTGGTGTAAAGTAGGGGGATATATATTTCGTTATACTCACGTTTTGCCAGATGGGTGATTGCCATTTCTGGAAGCCACATCCTTCCTAGTGTAGACCTTGGAAAATGACGATGAGCCCTCCTGCGGAGAATCGCAGCTAACGCAGATGTAGTGAGACAGGGATGAGGATACCACAGCCCCTAAGGTAATCTTTGCTCTATGATTTAATATTGCACTCCACATGGCCGCAGGGTTTCGGTTCGATATCAACCGACTGCCCTACTCGTACACCTATTCTACGCGTAACTTAACTGTTTGGAACAACATAGCCGGGTCGGGTTAAAACCGTCGCTTGGGTCTTAACCAAAAGACCACTTTGCAGGCGTAGGTGGTGCGTAAAGAAAGCTCTGATCCAATAGGAGAGCAGGCAGGGGGGGGGGGCACACACATCAGGGGATTTGCCCATTTTCCGAATGGTAGAGGGCAGAACTAGCTTTGGCGTTGTGTGGAGTGGGTAAATCGATACGCGTGATAAAAATAGAGAGGACGTGCCAACTGCAGGAGCCGTAACGTGCGAAATACTTTCCTATTAAGGGCTAGAGTGGAAGCAATGCATTCAGCACGTAGGTAATATTCTGAGCAATGTTAGTCATGTCGGTTGTGATGAGACTAATCCTAATCCTAACCCTAACCCTAACCTTAACCCCCTGAAACTACTTGCTCTGAGGCAATCAGATAGATCTGAAGAAGCAGATCTGATGAGAATCTGAAGAGAACCTGACAACAAGCTAGTTCAGATCACGGACTTCGTGAGATCCGTTGATCTTTGGCCAGCCTTGACTTCATATATATGTACATGTCTTTTGCGTAACACGAAGGTATTGGTTCGAGTCTTGAGTCTACCAGATTCCAGTGGTCCTGATTTACAATGCACACCCACGAGTAAATGGGTTTATTCAGTAGTACAAAGCTGCAGGGGGATGGGATAGATAAAGGCAAGGAGTGAAGCTCCCTGAGCTGGCTGTGGAATAAGAATACCATGTCTAGTGTGATGTACCAGCAGCCTCTTGAGAAAGCTCTGGCAGACCTTGGGTTGCCACTTCGGCCTGCATGGGTAACACAATGTATATCTGGCCATCACCAACACTTGAATAAAGAGGATTTGTGGAGATTGTGGCTAGAGAGTGATATGAAAGAATCTAGTTCTGGTATCCTTCCGGTAGGTATTGGGGACGAAAACGAAGAAGGGGGAACAAAGATACTGCCTGGGAGGTTCATACTCCAGGTGGAATCATGGAAAAATGTGGGGGAGGTGAGGCGCGCAAGCTTGATTGAAGAGTTTTATTGTTGTTTTGGGTGTGATCCCAGGGAAGTAGTTCAATGACAACCTAACCTAACCCCTATTGCAATGATATTGCTACTTTTAGTCTCTAGAGCATAGATCCAAAGATAGCACCCGTCGGTTGCTTTGTTTCGAGGTGACAGATGGGGTGACAAATGTACGGGCTATAGAATATCGTCATATTGATGGATTGGAGCTTAAGAGACTGAACGTCGGGCTTAAGATCGCAGTAACCTCGCCTGTACGTTCCCCTCCGTGCTTTTCTTATTCCCCCTTTGTTGAAATTGTAATTGGTTGATTAACTGACGTGCTACAGCGCAGGCAGTGCATTTGGGAACTTTATTACTTTCACAGGAAAATACTCAAGTCATAGGGGGTTGCTTACCCCCTCGTATCCTTGAAACTGAAACCGCGGATGGTGTTGTTGATCCCCCACCCCCTTTATATGCGTCCAGTCCTCAACAACCATTATCATCTCCGTATTATTCCCATGCCTCTCATCCTCCTATATGTGGCCCATCTACAATAACATCATCTAGTGATGATGATGGTAAAAATATCTCACGACAACTTAAAGATGGCACTGTTTTGGGAGGACTACCAGTACCATGCGTAAGGACAGCAATGGTGGTAAGCAGTAGGGAAGATGATAAGAGCAGCAGTACTTCACCTGAACCACTACAAGTCGAACGTGAAACTCCACGGACTACCATTGTTCAACAATATAAAACATTAACAGCGAGTAGTCTACACGCAGCATCACTGCTTGAAACTCCATTCGAAAAAAATATAGCACCCACAGTAGCAGTGGCATTAGATGATCTCGAAAAGTGGCACGGATCTTCAGTCATTGTGAGAGCCAATGTCACAGAGATTCAAGATCGGCTTCGCCTTAAGAAATTGGCATACGCTCCTCTTCCAGTTTTAATTGAGGATAGTACAGCGTCCGCCAGGGCAAGGATTAGTTCTGAAACTTGTACGGATCTGCTAGGAGGTATGCATGCCACGGAATTCAAGGCGGTAAGAAGAATTTTGTGCCATCATGGGTTTTTGTTGTGACACACGCACCACCCCCTAACTACTTGCTACTACGATCTTGCAGCTCGGCAAGAAAGATATTGCCGCAGTTTCTAAAATTGCGGAAGCTATGGGACGTTGCCTCCTTGATCGTGAATGGGAAATTACTCTTGCCATTCCAGATGCAGATGCTATGGTAGATGCTGATTCCTTTCCTGTAATTACCCAAATGAAATCAGTGTAGTTTTCAGCTATACTTCCGTACTTCATGACCAACAACAACCACTGCCACGTATGCGCTCGCTACCCCAGATCAACAAATTGTAAACACATCATCTTGTTATCTTGAAATTATTCAATTAATAACCAACCTCACGTAGTCCACCCCTGTTAAATAAGACCACGTAAACTTTGATGACCTAGCATTGGTAATCAATAATTACTAATGCTCAGGTTATGCCCTCATACAAGGCATTTCCATTCTCATTGGGAGGTCCACGTCAACCCAATACATACAGCAGGCGCTTGCGCCAATACATATATGCATTCGTGTACCGCACTACTCCCGGGATGCTCTGTACTAGCGTGCCTAACCCGAAATCCGAATATTCTAATTCTCTACGAGTACTACATCATCCTAATTCTAATTCTAATTCTAATCCTCTACGACCCCTTAATCTTAACCCGAAGTTTAATTCTCTCTTAACACTAAACCTAACCGTAAGCCTAACCCTAACCCTAACCCTAACCCTAACCCTACTCTACCCCCGCAGTCGCCACTAGTACTACTGCTCTCACGGCTGTGGTCGTTGCCCTTCTTTGTATTTCTACTCTTAATGCCTCTGTTCTTCTCCCCTTGTTATGTCCTAGCTATTGCTCTCGCTGTGGTTGAGAGTTGCGCTAGCACTGATGCTGATAGTCTCAGTATTATGTTGTAGCATGGGCTAGTAGGGCGCGTATGTACACGTACGTATGTTCTTAATTGTATGTTGTAGTAATAATGAAAGTGGTATAGTCGAGCTCTTCCTCGATGGCAGTTAAAGGTGACGAAATGACAGGAGGTATGTTGTTCTTGTCTCTCGGCTAGGGAGTGAGTATCCTTCTGCTCTTCTGGGTGTCACTGTCTCTCAAACCTTAACAGGTTAGATGGGGTGGGAAGAAGAGATGGGAGGTTTTATGCTGTTGTGGTAGGTGGGGGTTTCGTTCTTATTTATCCGTAAAAACTTGATGTGATAGATGAGAAGGAGTGCCTGGATCCGATGCTGCTCAGGCCTTCGAACTCTAGCCAGCGAAGTACTCTCCGGCAGGACAGAGATAGTCCAAGCAGAAGCTTCCCTGTCCTCCCACTTGGACTCCATGAGTGCTCTTCCTCTTCCCTCTCTGGCACTTACTGCAGAGGATGCGGGCGATGTGGTCTGGTGCCTGTGCTGTGCATGCCCCCCTGAGAATGAGTCACTTAGCAGTCGAGTCTCTGAGATATTGCTGCGCCTGCATGAGCGTGGGAGGAGGGTCTTGTTTCCTCCATCACATCTGGAAGATGTGATGAAGTTTCTAGTTCATGTCTTAGGTAGTTGCTCCGGTGCTCTTCCGGCTCATGCAATTATTCGTGCAACGACCTGTATGGTACGTGAGCATTTGAATAAGATAGATTCTCGTCAGTTAGAAGCATTGGTTTTTGCACTGGTGAGATTATGTGATATGAATGCTGCATCGAAAAACGAGGAGTTGATGTGCTGCATTGCAGTGGAAGGAGTTGCAAATATCCTGTCCATTCGTCCCAAACTGTTAGGGCACGAGAGTCTGACTGTAGCACGAGACTGTGCTTGGCATAGTTTTGATTGCCACTGGCGCAAAGCAGTTTCATGCGAGTACATAACAGAGCCGTATACTGCAACCCACCAGCTTGTCTCAACGAGGCCTCACTTGAGGATGGCCATTGCGGGAGCAAGAGGACTGCAGTTTGCCATTGAAATGACATCAGAAAGCAGCTGGACACAGTCACACGTGGGAGGTCTCGTTATCGCACTGAACAATATAGTCCAACCTCAGCTGTCCGAAACTACTCTGATTGAAGGTTCTTATGATGATGATCACCACCACGTTGACCTCCACCACGAACTCATTATAGAGTGTTTGGGTCTCTTGGGTATCCTAGCATCCAAATGCCCCATGATACTGCTGCCACATTGGGGGCTGTTCTTGCCTACACGGGTTGAGAGCCACATGCTCAGCCCCGCTGGCATGGCACCAGAAATCCGGAGGAAAGCGGTAATTAAACCTGCTGGATTGGTGTGTCTCATAAAGAGTAGCAGCTCTCCTGCAACGGTCAGGTGAGTATTTCGAGTAGTGTAGCGTGCGCACTTTTGTGTTGCAGCCATGGACTAGTTAGCTCTCTAAGTGTTCTCTTCTTGTCCCCCATTTAGAAGAGCAGCGGCTACAGTAGCTAGTGAAATGGTGCGAAGAGTGCCTCTGAAGCTGATCATGAAGCCCAGTAATGCACCCGTAAGCCGAGCACCACCTGCCATGATGCCCAGCGGCATTAGTGAACGCCTGGCCCCCATGATCACTTGTCTTTATGAGACAATCTTGGTTGCCACAGAAGAAGAAGGTGATCCTGCTGTGATGGCTTCCATTCTCAAATGCGGCTGCTCTTTGGCTGAGGGAATACTTTACCTTCCAATGTTCAATGAGAATGGCTGCAAACTTCCAGTAGTGAAGGGATCAATAGATATTCTCCTGGTGAAACTTCTCACTGTTGCTTCTCGTGTTTTCCTGATGCGGACTGATGGTAAAGAGGAAGAAGGTGGTAACAACTCCTTGACGTGCAGTAGATCTGAAGCTTCTCACCTTCTTGCAACAGCTTTGTCACAGCCGAGGCCACTTGCAGCTTGTAATTCTTTCTTATCTGGGTTTACGGGTGATGATGATGGTCAAGAAACGTGCAATGCTGCACCACTTGGTTTTGTCCATATGATACTCAGTGAACGAATTAATGTTGACCACCTTCCACCAAAAACTGACCGCCTCTATCTCATATCTCGTATTGGGCGAAAATACCATTGGCATCTCCTCTCCCACTGTAATTGGCCCCCTTTGTTTGCGATCCTATTGCAATGCTTTCGCGATATAGACCAGAACACACGACTTCATGGACTGAAAGTGGTAGAAGAAATGTTGCATGCCAGGGTTGAGGCTGATCTAAGCACTTCTTGTTTCTCCTTTAGTAGTGAAAACGATGGAAATAGTTTGGTGGATTCTAACCCCTGCTCGTCTTGGGGAGAGGTTTTGCGAAACTTCCTTTCCTGTGCATTGTTGGACCCATACCATGGTGTACGGTCAGTCGCGGTTTCATGTCACGGCCTGTTTCTCCCAAGAGATTGGGTGATGGTTGGAGATGAGGACTCTCGTGTCAAACGAGTGGATAAACTCTTGAATGTGCTTAATGATGATGTCAATACGGGCGTCTCATCTAATGCCTGTCACACAATTGGAATGATTATGGCTCTGAAGGGTGGAGATGGATGGAATATGTGCCCATCATTGATTGAAATGGTTATGGGTTCTCTCTTGCCTACTTGTCGTGGTTCTCGCGTTGCTGTTTCTGTGAAAGCCATGGTTGCCCTCGGACAGGTGGTTCGTGCTATCTTTGGAGAGGAAAGGCAACGAAGAGAGGAACTTATTCACCCAAAAGATGCTCTTGAAGTGTGTGCAGTAGCAGCTGATGCCTTGGAGAAGCAAGGAAAAAGTGGGCCGATTGCAGCCCAAATCCTCGGGTGAGTAGTAGTAGAATGTCGGGAGTCGATTCGATACTAGTATACAATTTTACTCAGAACAACGTACGTATTTCTTTTGTAATTCTTCCAATCTGTGCCTGTCCAACTCACAGTACACCCACCCTGAATGTACATACATACCCTAGGTATATGGCCGCATTGGAGGCCCAAGCAGAGTCTTTCTGGTTAGTGGCAGCAGACCTAAAGGGGATGCCAACATCTGTCCTGGCATCTGCAATTACCGACCCTGGAGATCATCATGAGGCCAAATGCCTTTGGAACTGCTGCGCTGCACTGGGTACAGCTCTCGGTGATTCGGATTCAATTCAGGCACTTGAGGAGAGGGGGCAACTGAATGCCGTTCTTTCTGGTCTGTGTGGGATTATTACATCTCCTTGTAGCCCAACATTCATGAACCAGGGTTGGTGCAAGGCCAGAACCTATGCTGCAATAGCATTGGCTATCCCTTCCTGCCATTCCTCGTATTCATCATCTCTGTTGGAAGTGGTGACCGCAGCTGCACTTGCAGTGGCTGACTGGCACGTGGGAAAAAGAAATATATTCTCGTCCTCCACTCCCAATTGTGCAAAGGAAACTAAGCGTTATGAGGCCGTGCACGAGGCATTGATGAATCTGGCAGTTCACGTTGTAGCTGTGGTTGCCCTGGGAGGTAAGCAGCCTACTGAAGGTTGGTGGAAATCAGGACAAAAACAATGGGTCAAATTTGGAGCGTCGCCCATGTGCTCTGACATTCTAGAGGCACTACTAGAGGCAGTAAGCTCAGCCACAGCAGTTGAAACTACATTGGGTAGCTGGACGAATTGGATGGAACCTGCATGGGTGGCACAACTCTACGAAAAGGTGAGAGTTTGCACACAAAGAGGCGGCGGAGATAATGAACCACCACGAACTGCTGCTCTTCCTGTGCATGCAGCATGCGCAGCTGCATGCTGCGCTAGTTTGAGTGAGAGTGCCAGATGCTTCCCCGCAGGCAACGTGGTAGTTGTAAGACTCAAATCATGCTGTCGGAAATGGCTACAGCTGAGTGACGATATAGGCACATTAGAAGAAGAACTATAGAGCAGCTATCAATCTATATTAAGTAGTATATTCATCATCAATGATCTTCCTTAGCAGCAGTAGCAGCAGCCACGGTGGCAGCATCTTCAAGTGCCTGAAATAAATGTTTCCATGATCTTGATTAGCCAGTTAGCGTATATGCTAGAAAACCCTGCTTTCAAACAAGACTTAGGGGTCACTAATACCGCCGCCCCCCAAAATGAGTTGCTGCCTCACTTCTCACCTGAACGCGTTTCCGTAGTTGCGTGCATGCAACAAGGATTGACTCATTGGATGACTTGATTTCCTGTTTGGCAAGTACACAAGTGTTGCCTTAGTTTGACACCACTCATTTCCCAACAACATCACACACTCTCTTCCGCAGTACAATCATTGCGACAGCACAACAAAACACTAAAACTTAATCATCCAACGTCAAACCCAACTGCACCGTTCCATTTTTCTTTCTCTCCTTTCAACGACACTCCACCAAACTCAAACACATAACACCTCATTCAGTACGAAGCGTGCTACTCCCAGACTGATCCCAGCCCCAAGGATGAATGCCTGAGTTCTTCTAACCCTAAATACTAACCCCCTAACATTAAACCCAAACACCTAACCTCATTCAGTAGGAAGTGTGATACTCCCAGACTGATCCCAGCCCCAACGATGAACGCCTGAGTTCTCTGCATCAGGGAGGACGAAGACCTCCTCGACCCTTCCCGTCCAACCCGACTCACAGGTCCGGTCAGTTTCCCGCTATCTGCTAACGACATTGTACTACTACTACTTTGAACCCTCGAGGGCTTATCCGCATACTCGACTGGTGCATTTTTAGACGAGCAGAGCCTTCGCCATGGAGTGCTTCTTCTTCTTCCAACTCTTACGACCCCTCTCAGTGCCGGGATACAGCTAACGACTACCGCAGGCATGAGAGTCCCAGTTGACATGGGCTAAAGTTGGGATTTTAGGGTTAGGCGGGTAGGGTTTTCGGGCTAGGCTCTAGGGTTAAGTTCGGGTTTGGGTTCTTGGGACATTCTAGGGTGTATTTACACCAACAAAGATGTACACTAACGCACCCATCTTTCTCGGGTTTATGTTAAAGAAATTGGGCTAAATGGATCAAAATTAGTTGGTTGGAATACTTTCCCTCTACTGTCGACTACACCCGAGATCCACACAGGTATTTTGTCGCAGCTACTTCGAATCAATATTCCACTTTTGTTGGGAATTACAGAGAGAGAGACCTTTTCGTCCAAGTCCCAATCCTCATATTCAATGGAAGGGTTCTCATACACTATAACATGCACAATGCAAATACTCTCGCAGTCACATAACCTGCACAATATCCCCTCAGCACAATGAGGAAATGCCTTGCTCTGCTCCCGTGGTTGCTCATAACAGCCTGTATAATGTTTTTGTGTTAACCTGTACTCCAACGATGAGTCATATATAATGGCGATGGCACTTGGAATGCACACACAACTCTTGTCGCCGTCGACATGAACATTACTGGCGAGAGTTTGAATCACAGGCAAATGGTCTCTACTCGAATTCCTAGCCCTTACCAAACTGTTACAGTGTTTGATAGTGAAATGATATACACACCGTAGGTGTAAGATTAGTTGAAGCAGCACGTTGCGGCGCTCGGTTTGCCGTATTGGATCAAACCCCCGTGAGTGATTGTTCCCTTTGATGCACGGATCCTCCGGTCGTTTCACATTAATCACAATAAAAGTATGTACCTTTCTCCTTGCTACGGCCTAGCCACATTTTCAGATAGAGTAGTAGTATTAACTAGCATCAATGCCTTTACTGACAAGACTCGTTTATATTTAGCTTAATGTAGAGTGATTATTAGCCATTGCCATAGCAGCCCCTACGTTCCTATGAAAAGTAATGAACCTACACAGCATGTAACGTTCCCAAAGAGCAGCACGTTGGCTTTAATGCCTTCTCCTAGAAATGCTCTTCTACTGCATTCCTAGAACTCTCTAACCCTTACGATCTGCTATGTTATACACGCCTCACTCAATCACAACATTGAATCACAATATGCAGGGAAGTCAAAGAAAATCAATATATTTATATGATTCGTCAAACGCTTGAGATATTCCCCTGGAGTAACCTCGAATGGGTGGCTAACCCTAACCAGTAGGCGTAAACCCCTGATCTTAACTGGTTGTTGCCTCAATGGCATATAGCATTAGGGTTAACCTGTGTGTACTGAGCGTGGGACGAGCTTAACCCGTTACAACGGGAACATTGAATAGTATCGGGGGGGTTGGGTAGTAGCTCTGAGAGCCATTGAGGGCAGCTTAGGGTTATCTTCCAGGGCCGTTCATCCACGAGACTTGTACAGTATATGAGGTGGGTTGTATTGACCTTGATAGGGTGAAATACGTTCCAACGGGAACATTGGGTACTATAATATGAAAGAGATATATGGGTGGCGCCGAAGGCCAGCCAGCCATCCAGGGCCGTCGATAAGTCTTGTCTTCAGTATAGGAGGTGGATTGCGTTGTATATTTGGTAGGATGAGAATATGATTTGGGGAGTGAGTAAGTGAGTTGGGGGATATGGTCATGGGGTCTGAGAGAGTCATTTGTTTGAACGTGGCGAATTTGGTGTATGCGGGGGTTCTATGATATATCGGATTAACGGATCGTTAATCTCCTAATCCTAACCGTGGCCGTAATTAAAACCCTCCCCATAAAAGACCCTAATATTTCCAATTGCTAATAATGGGGTTTGAGAGTGGTATTTTGTTTTTAACATGGTGATGAATTTGGTGTATACTGGGCTTTTATGATGATGTATTTGCTGCTTCGTAATCTGCTCTAATGAAGCAACGAAGTGTGATTTGTGTTTTGAAATGTAAGCCCAGCACGTGTACGGGGTGAGAGTTATTGTATTATTGATGACACATATTTGAATAGCCGTTAGTTAACGATATGGGTGGACGTTGTGGTTGTTGCTATTTACGTTGTTTATTATTGGAAAGAAACTCTAGGTTGGGGGACCATACAACATTCGGCATTCATAACACTAGTGGAGTATTATCGACTGATTGATTTAGAAGGGGCAGTGTTGTTCGTATTTCGGTCGTTGTCAATCGGCAATGAATCTGTGTTGGTGCACATGAGAGGTTGTTTTCTATGGTAGTATTCACCTGGCGCTGGTCGGAACAACTTCAAATTGTTGTTAATGCCGCCCAATATCTCTCCCCTTGCAGTTGATGTATCAAGCAGAGGGAGAAATCTGCTTGAGGAAGAAGGCATATTTTGGTGCTGAAGAGGCCGGCCGACAAAGAAGTTGTTCAACAGAGACATCATTTATTAAGCTAGTAGAGTAGTCATGAAAGGCGAGGAGATGGTTTCACGAAGCATGTCCCCATTTCACAATGGCAGCAGCAAAGAAATTGAGACCGCCTTGCCTCCACTGCCACCTGATGAAAATGAAAAACATGCTCAGAATGTCTTACGGAGGAGACCTCTTTCCTTAAATTGGAAAGGATTCAAGTCTTTTTCCTTCGGGCAAGCTGTGAGTCAAATGGCACGCGTTATATGTGTTTACACCTGTGTGGGTGTGCATGTATCCATCTTTATCTCTATGTGGTATATATGTATCATCCGACTTTCCCTGGCTGGTGCACTGACTGACTGTGCTGTAAATGACGTGTGTAAATACAGGATCGAGAGCCCCCAGAGCCTCCTCCCCAAGGTGCTGCTGCTGTATATAATGATGTGGAGCCGTCATCACGGGATTGTGAGGTCCAAGAGCCAACCCAAAATAGTTGTATCTCCGAGTATGCCCCAAGTCAAACACCAGGTCATCAAGATTTTCCACCAAGGACCTCAGGATTGCGGCCCTTCTCCTCCGGACCCACATTTTCCGGATATTTTTCAGAGGGGGGATCTCGAAGGTTTTTCGGTTCAGGATCTCAACATGTGAGTGAGAGCATAGCATGCTGCTTGTGGTAACCCTAATCTAAACTCCTTGCTTGCTCATCCGCCGCTGCCCCTACCTTTGCCACCATTTTACCACCACCCCCTCTATTTCAGGCACGGAGTAATAAGTCTTCAAGTGGAGGCAGGTTTAGGTGCATTAGCAGTGACGGTGCCCCATCCAGTGATTTCTCCCAAACAGCCCCTACTGGTAGCCAACTGGAGAGGCTGGCCTATAGGAAGGCGTCAAGCAGGGGAGGCAATTCCGAAATTATTTATGCCACAGACATCGATATGGCTCAACGTGAAGGAATGCCACAAATGTCTACTACGGATATTGTTGTTCAGAGGCACCGCCGAAGGGTGAGAGTGAAGGTGAAGAAAACAAGCAAACAGTACAAGCAGAGGAAAGGCAAGAGAAGGTCAGTCAGTCAGTCATAATATCTCTTCTCTTGTACAGCCCAACACATAGGTGAATCATGGTTAAGGTTCACACCACTTTAAGATAAGAGCAGGGGCATTGTTACATAGTACTATATTTAAGGTGCTGCGCTGCTTAACGTGCCACCTTCCTGACCCACCCACCTGGCTGTCCTCCTTCTCGCTGCTCTGAACTCTGAACGTAATGCACGTTCCCTTGTCTCATCACATACATAGGGCGACAATTGCTAGGCGTGTCCGTCTTGGGAAACCCCTTGACCCGCAGGATGACGAAGCGGAATATATTCTAACCATGGGTATGATGCTGGGGTTGAGGGTGGCAGTTGGAAGGCAGGGGAACCCCTTGGAGGGGAAGGAGTTAATTATTAAGGACTTCTACCAAGTTGACAAGTGAGTTGTCCGTGCGTGGGTTACAAATGCAGGAACAACAATAACAGTCATTATTATACAAATACTAATTGCTACAGATGATATTCCATTCCTATACGTACTGGTAGTACGTACTGATACTCTATGATACTGATAGCAGCCCCTACCCCTGGCACCTTACCTTGTACTTACACCATTGTAGGTATGTGTTCCCTCCGAGGGGCTCAATGGGTATCCTGTCTAC
>PJEL010002978.1_pt1 | contig 14882 bp, 11 predicted proteins | sample 1853271 | NCBI WGS metagenome assembly PJEL01 (sample SAMN08108733, study PRJNA415343) | Invertebrate metagenome, whole genome shotgun sequencing project. | host: Globobulimina | place: Sweden: Gullmar Fjord | collected 2015-08 | reverse complement strand
CGGATCGCGCTTCGATCCGCCCTGTTCACCTCAATATAGGCGAGGTGGCCTTACTTGTCCATAAAGATGAGAATGATTCTCAATGGCGTTTATGTCAGGATCCCTAGGACGGACAAGGCGCAGGGAGAGGCAAGCCATCAAGGACAGGCCTTTGCCGATCCCAGCTGTTCGTCTCGATCTTGGAGCAGGCCGACGGCCTCCTATTGCGGGCTCATACCGCGCAGGCGCTCCGAGCGGCGTCGCAGCAGTTCGACCGTGGTCAAGAGAGCGACGGAGATCAGGACCAGAATGGTCGCGACCGCCAGAATGGTCGGGCTGATCTGCTCGCGCAGGCCGGAGAACATCTGCAGGGGGATGGTGCGCTGGTCGAAGTCGGCCAGGAACAGCACCACCACGACCTCGTCGAAGGAGGTGATGAAGGCGAAGAGGCCGCCGGAGATCACGCCGGGCAGGATCAGCGGCATGATGATCTTGAAGAACACCGTCGGCGGCGAGGCGCCGAGGTTCTGGGCGGCGCGGATCAGGCTCTGGTCGAAACCGACGAGTGTCGCCGTCACGGTGATGACCACGAATGGCGTGCCCAGGGCGGTGTGCGCCAGGATGATGCCGAGGTGTGTCTGCGCCAGGCCGATCGAAGTGTAGAAGAAGAACATGCCGGTGGCCGAGATGATCAGCGGCACGATCATCGGCGAGATCAACAGGCCCATGATGACAGCCTTGTAGGGCGTGTAGGGCTTGCTCAATCCCAGGGCCGCCAGGGTGCCGAGGCTGGTCGACAGGATGGTCGAGAAGATGGCGATGATAAAGCTGTTCTGGAGGGAATGGATCCACTGCGGATTGTTCCAGAAATCCTTGTACCAGCGCAGAGAATAGCCCGCCGGGTCGAAGCTCAGCATCTCCGGCGTGAAGGTGAAGAAGGGCACCGCGTTGAAGGACAGCGGGATGACCACCAGGATCGGCATGATCAGGAAAATAAAGATCAGTCCGCAGGCGACCCGGTAGCTGTAATACCAGGCAATTTCCCCAGGCCCTGCATATGACGGAAGCGCCATCTCTAACTACCCCAGCTTCATGTTGTCGATGCCGACAATGTGGTTATAGATGAAGTAGAGCGCGACCACCGTACCCAGCAGGATCGCTCCGAGGGCGGCGGCAAGGCTCCAGTTCAGCGAGGACTGCATGTGATAGGCGATCTGGTTGCTGATCAGGGTACCGCTCGTGCCGCCGACCAGTTCCGGCGTGATGTAGTAGCCGATGGCCAGGATGAAGACGAGGATACTGCCGGCGCCGATACCGGCCACGGTCTGCGGCATGTAAACGCGCACGAAGGCTGTGAACTGATTGGCCCCCAGCGAGCGCGCCGCGCGCATGTAGGTCGGTGGAATGGTCTTCATAACGCTATAGAGCGGCAACACCATGAAGGGCAGCAGAATGTGGGTCATCGCCACGATCGTGCCGATCTGATTGTAGACCATCTGTGGTCTGTTATCGTCGGCGACCAGGCCGACCCAGACTAACATGTCGTTGAGGACCCCGTTCGATTGCAGCACCACGATCCAGGCCGTCGTGCGCACCAGCAGCGAGGTCCAGAATGGCAGCAGCACCATGATCATCAGCAGGTTGCTGTAGCGCAGCGGCAGCGTCGCCATCAGATGGGCGATGGGATAGCCGAGCAGGATAGTCATGCCGGTGATCAGCAGGCTCATCCAGAGGGTCCGGATGAAGAGGTTGACATAGATCTGCCGGAAATCGGGCTGAGCGATGATGTTGCCTTGGACGTCGTACTTCATGTCCACTGCGTTCAAATAGAATCCGAATGTGTGCTTGCCGCTCAGACGCTTCAACAACAGCCAGGTATCTTGCTCGCCCCAGGCTTTGTTGGACTTGATCAAGGCCTCCTTGTAGGGGCCTTCCTTGACCTTGCTGATCTTCCGCGAGGTGCCCATGACGGCGCCGCGCATGCCACTGACTTCGTAATTGAGGCGCGTGGCGACCTTGCCGATCTCGCGACTTTCGCGGCCCGCGGTCATGTCGGCGGCCAGCGCGGCGAAGGCTTCCTCGGGCGGCAGATCTTTGCCGTCCCAAGTCTCAAGAGCGACAATGGTGTTGGGCAAAATTCTGGGGATTATCGAGTTGTCGACGCTGCGCAGCGACATATCGACGATCGGAATCAGGAAACTGAAAAGGATGAAGATTAAAAGCGGGGCGATGAGACCCAGGGCGATCAGTTTGTTGCGCCTCATGGCGCGCCCGATGGAGACTTTCAGCGGCGTGCCGTCGGCCGTCCGCATGACGTCGCTTTGATCTACTGTCGCCTCTGCCATATTTCGTCCGCCGCGCTTGATTGAACTGCCGTGGGTTGCGGGAGTCGAAAGGAAAGGGGGGACAGGCTAGGCCCGTCCCCCACAAAGATCCTTACTGTTGAAGCCAGGCTTCGAAGCGCTCGTTCAACTCATCGCGGTTGTCGGCCCACCACTGGAAGCCGGTCAGGAAGCCCTGATCCGCATAGTTGGTCGGCATATGCGGGGCCATGTCGATGCCGAGATCGGCATGCTTGCCGATCAGCGGCAGCGACGACTTGCGCGCCGGGCCGTAGGAGATGTACTTGGCCTGGTCAGCAAGGCGCTGGGTGTCGGTTGCGAACTTCACGAACTCCAGCACCGCATCCTTGTTCTTACCGCCGGCAGGAATGGCCCAGCCGTCGATATCCATGACCTGGCCGTCCCAGATGATGGCCAGCGGCTGCTTTTCTTCCTCGATCGCCGAGAACAGGCGGCCGTTGTAGCCGGTGCCGAAGACGACTTCGCCGTCGGCCAGCAGCTGCGCCGGCACCGCGCCCTCGGTCCACCAGATCACACTGTCCTTGATGGTGTCGAGCTTGGCGAAGGCGCGCTCGACGCCTGCAGGCGTACCGAGCACGTCATAGACCTGGGCGGTCGGAACGCCGTCGGCGATCAGGGCCCATTCCAGGTTGTTGATGGGCGCACGCTGCAGGGTGCGCTTGCCCGGGAACTTCTTCAGATTGAAGACATCGGCCATGGTCTTCGGCTGATCGCCCTTGAAGGCGTCGGTCCGATAGGCAAAGGCCGTCGAATAGATGATCTGCGGAATGAAGCAGTCGAAGAGCGTGCCTTCGAGGAAATCCTTGCTCGCCGGCGTGCCATCGGGCGCCGCGGCCAGCTGCGCGTCGTTGTCAATTTCCATGAAAAGGCCTTCGTCGCAGCCGCGAATGGCGTCGGACACGACCACGTCCACCAGATCCCAGGTGACATTGCCGGCCTCGGACTGGGCGCGAACCTCTGCGAGCCCGCCGCTGTAGTCGATCGAGTTCAGCTTAACGCCGGAATTGGCTTTCATGTAAGGCTGATGGTAGGCCTTCAACTGGCTGGCGGTGTAGGCGCCACCCCAGGAAACCACATTCAGTTCCGCGGCCTGCGCCGAAACCGTAAACGCCAAAGCGGCGGCGCCGGCCAGGCCAACGGTGGTGTATCTCAAGGTCTTTTTCATTGAATAGTTCTCCCTGTTATCTGCTGCCGGACGTTGCCGGCTCTCAAGCTAAGGTTTGAAACTACTGCGCCGCCGAACCGCACCATGGCCGGTTTGCGACGCAGAAACGTCAGACGCTTCGACGACTCAGGCGTCCAAAGCTCTGCAATCTTCCATGGCCCAGCCAACGCGAACCGAACCGCCTTCATTGATAATGGCGTGGCCTTGCGCATTGGGGACCTTCACGACGAATTGGTCGTTTCCGGCAAAGTTGATCCGGGTACGGATGTGGTCGCCGAGATAGATTAACTCTTCGACCTTGGCCTCGAAGGTGTTGGGGTATTTGTCCGCGGGCGGATCGATCAGTACCCGTTCGGGCCTCAGCGACAGCGTCGTTCGCTCGCCGACTTGGCCGATATTGACGGCCAGCGCCTCGACCGTGCCGCCACTGTCCAGTTCGACGGTGCAGCTGTTGCCGTTCACGCCGGTGATCTTGCCCACCAGCTTGTTGTTCTCGCCGATGAAAGCCGCCACGAAGGCGTTTTGCGGCTCTTCGTAGAGGGCCGGTGGCGGCGCCAACTGTTGGATGACGCCGTCGTCGAAGACCGCGATGCGGTTGGACATGGTCAGAGCCTCGGACTGGTCGTGCGTCACGTAGACGACGGAAACGCCAAGGTGCTCGTGAATGTGCTTGATTTCATACTGCATCTCTTCGCGCAGATTCTTGTCCAGCGCGCCGAGCGGTTCGTCCATCAGCACCAGTTCAGGCTCGAAGACAAGAGCGCGGGCCACCGCCACGCGCTGCTGCTGGCCGCCGGAGAGCTGCGCCGGCCGGCGGTTGCCGAAGGCGTCCAACTGCACCATCGACAGCGCCCGCTTGACCTTCTCCTCCGCATCGGCTTTGCCCATGCGGCGCACCTGAAGTGGAAAGGCGAGGTTTTCCGCGATCGTCATATGCGGAAACAGCGCGTAATTTTGGAAAACCATGCCGATTCCGCGTTTGTGCGGCGGCACGTTGTTGATCGGCTGTCCGTTCAGCAGGATATCGCCGTGGGTTGGGACCTCAAAGCCGGCCAGCATCATCAAAACCGTGGTTTTGCCGGAGCCTGAGGGGCCAAGCATCGTTAGAAACTCGCCCCGGACCACATTGAGATTGAGGTCCTTCACAACCAGAATTTCGCCGTCGTAACTTTTCTGAACGCCGACGAACTGAACAATAAAATCGTCTTGTCCGCTGTTCACTCGCGGTTTCTCCCTGCGCCCCCGAAGTTGCCGTTTGTACCGCTACAATGCTCATTCGAGCTAACCGTGGCGGATGGCTCACTTATTATTGTGAAGCGAAGCCTAGCTGATCGGATCGCGGGATGAAACCTTGAAGAATCTCCGCTGACCGCGACGCGCGAAAAGGGAGCGCAGATAAGTGTTTTTATCGGAATCTCGGCAGCTGAACCGAGGCTTCACCGCCCCAACCAAAGGTTAAAGCGGTCGACCAGGGTCGGGCCGTGGTCGCGCCAAAATAGAGCGTCATTGCGCAATGCCGACTCAAGATTGTTCGCGGTGGTTGGCAAAAAGGGCGCTATGTCTATGTCTGCATAGACGAAATCGTCGACCAGGGCCGCCGCCGATTTGCGCAGTGGACCATAGGGAATCCAGTGGGTCTGGCGGGCCAGGTGCTCGGTGCTGGTAGCAAAGCGGACAAACTCCAATGCCGCTTCCCGGTTTGGCGCGGCGGTCGGGATTGCCCAGAGGTCGATGTCCCAAATCTGGCGATCCCAGATCAACTCGATGGGCTGCTGACGCACGGCGATATCGTTGAAGATCGGCGCGTTGTAGGTCGAAGTCATGGCGACCTCGCCGCTGGCCAGCAGTCGGGCGGGCTCTCCTGCATCGTCCCACCAGACGATCGCTTCCTTGATGGTGTCGAGCTTGGCAAAGGCGCGCTCGATACCTGATTCGGTACGCAACTGGTTGTAGACGTCGGCCGGATCGACGCCGTCGGCCAGCAGTGCCCATTCAAGGTTCACCATGGGTGTCTGGCGCAGGCCGCGTCCGCCGGGGAAACTGGCGAGGTCGAAGAAATCCTTCAGGCTCGTCGGCCCGACGTCGCCGGCTCGATCGCTGTCCTCTGCGCTGCTGTGGGCGATAACCATCGACCAGGCGACGGAGCCGACGGCGCAGGGATGGAGTGTGCCCGGCAGGAAGTCGTCGGTTGCCGCGGTGCCGTCCGGGGCGGCGGGCAGTATGAAACTCAGTCTCTCGAAGAGCCCTTCGTAGCACCCCTGTTCGGCGTCAGCGGGCTCAATGTCGACGACGTCCCATACTACTTCCCCGCTCGCGACCTGTTCCCGGATCAGGTCCAGCCCGCCGGGATACACCTTGCGGCTGACTTCGACGCCGGTGGTCCGGGTAAAGGGCCGATAGATCGCTTCTTCCTGGCTTTTGGAGTAGACGCCGCCCCACGACACGACAACCAGCGGCAGCTTGGGTTTGGGCGCGGCGGTCTCGGCCGGTGCTTCCAGGGCGGCATCGGGCAAGCTCTCGGCCGGCGCGGGTTCGACGGCCGCGGCGGGAGCTTCGGCGCCGGCTTCCGTCGCCTCCGGTGTGGCCGGGGGAACCTCCTGCGCGCCGACTTCCGCGCTCGCAGCGGCGCCCAGCATCGCTAGGCTCAGCAGGCCGGCGGCGAGTTTCTTGCCATTGGTCATTCGCTGCCACTCTCCAACTATTAGCACGCGCAAGCTCTCCTTCGGCGCGCGATGAACCGGCCAAGACGCAACGCACCGGCCGGGCTCTTCTCTAGCATTGCCCGACAAGGCTGCGGGGGCAATGCCCCGATGGCTCGGGAAGCTGTAACAATTGTGGGTTGTTAGGCCTAACAGCCTGGGCTGGGCCCGTTCAGGCGGCCCGCTGCAGATCCATGGCCTGCCAGATTTCCGACAGGGCCATCACCAGATAGTCCATGTCCTCGTCGCTGTGCAGTGGCGTCGGGGTCAGGCGCAGGCGCTCCGTGCCGCGCGGCACGGTGGGATAGTTGATCGGCTGGACATAGAGCGAGTAGCGCTCCATCAGCCGGTCGGTGACCGCACGGCAGGCCACCGGGTCGCCGACCAGCACCGGGACGATATGGCTCTGGGAGGGCATCACCGGCAGGCTGGCTTCGGCCAGGCGCCGCTTCAGGGTCGCCGCGCGCTCCTGGTGGGTTTCACGCTCGACCTGGCTGCGGCGCAGGTGTGAGACGCTGGCCAGGGCGCCGGCGGCCACGGCCGGCGGCAGGGAAGTGGTGAAGATGAAGCCGGAAGCGAAACTGCGCACGAAGTCGCAGAGGGCGGCCGAGGCGGCAATGTAGCCGCCCATCACGCCAAAGGCCTTGCCGAGGGTCCCCTCGATGACCGTGAGGCGATCCGTCAGTCCTTCGCGCTCGGCAATGCCTCCGCCGTGCGGACCGTAGAGGCCGACGGCGTGAACCTCGTCGAGGTAGGTCATGGCCCCGTGCTTTTCCGCGACATCACAAATTTCGGCGACCGGCGCAACGTCGCCGTCCATGGAATAGACCGATTCGAAAGCCACCAATTTGGCCGCATTGGGGTCGGCTTCGCTCAACAGCCGATCCAGGTGCTCCGGATCATTGTGGCGGAAGATGGACTTGGCAGCCTTGGAATAGCGGATGCCCTCGATCATCGAGGCGTGGTTCAGCTCGTCGGAGAACACCGCACAGTTGGGCAGGCGCGCGGCCAGGGTGCCCAGTGCGGCCCAGTTCGAGATGTAGCCGGAGGTGAACAGCAAGGCCGCCTGCTTGCTATGCAGGCCCGCGAGTTCCTGTTCCAGAAGGACGTGGTAGTGGTTGGTGCCGGAAATATTGCGCGTACCCCCGGCGCCGGCGCCGCAGGTATCGATGGCCTGGTGCATGGCGGTCAGGACCGCGGGATGCTGACCCATCCCCAGGTAGTCGTTCGAGCACCACACCGTGACCGGCTCGGCACCTTCAGGGCCATAGCGCCTGGCGCGCGGAAAATCTCCGGCCTGGCGCTCCAGGTCGGCGAAGACGCGGTAGCGGCCCTCGGCCTTCAGGCCGGCCATCTCCTGGGTGAAAAATCGCTCGAAATCCATGCTATCAACGTCTTGAAGTGGCGTGTGTTTTTCGAATGTCTGTCGATCCGGACCCGTCCGCACCCTTCTCGGAGGCCAGGATAAGAGAAGAATACCAGAAGCGAAATGGTTTCAACCTGACTAAAATCAATCTGTACCTGTCTTCCGCCGCGTCAAATCGACACGTTCGGCAGGAGATCGGAAGTTAATCCGGTGATTTCAGTAACTTAGCATTTCGATTCCGAATTCTGTCGGACCTCTATTCAGGCGACCCGGCCGAGGCCCTCTTCGGCCACCCAGGCCGCGGTTTCATCGAGTGCCTTGCCGAAACCCGCCAGCAATTCGTCGATTTCGCCCTCGGTGATGATCATTGGGGGGCAGCAGGCGATGGTGTCCCCCAGATTGCGAAAGAGCACGCCATGGGCCTGGGCCCGGGCGGCAAAGTAGCCACCGACCTTGCCGACCGACTCGAAGGGGGCCTTGGCGGCCTTGTCGGCGACCAGTTCCACCGCCGCGATCAGCCCGATGCCGCGCACCTCGCCGACCAGGGGGTGGTCGGCGAAACGGCGCAGGCCGTCTTGGAGACGCGGGGCGACCCGGCGAACGTGGCCGACGATGTCGCGCTCCTCGTAGATCTTCAGCGTCTCGAGCGCCACCGCGGCCGCCACCGGATGCGCGCTGTAGGTATAGCCGTGCCCGAAGGAGCCCAGCTTGGCCGAGTTGTCGGCGATGGCCTGGTAGATCGGATCCGATACCATCACCGCGGAGATCGGCATGTAGGCACCGCTCAACTGCTTGGCCATGGTCATCATGTCCGGCTCAATTCCGAAAGTCTCGCAGCCGAAGAGGTTGCCGGTGCGCCCGAAGCCGGTGATCACCTCGTCGGCGATCAGCAGCACGTCGTATTTGCGCAGCACGGCCTGGATCTTCTTCCAATAGCCCTCGGGCGGCACGATGACGCCGCCGGCGCCCTGCAGCGGCTCGCCGATAAAGGCGGCGACCGTGTCGGGGCCTTCTTTCTGAATCAGTTCCTCCAACTCCCGCGCCAGGCGGTCGGTGAAGGCCGCCTCGCTCTCACCCGCCTCGGCGAAGCGATAGTGGTGCGGCGCGCCGGTATGGATGATGTTGGGGATCGGCACGTCGAAGTCTGTCTGCACGTAAGGCATCGCCGTCAGGCTGGCGGCGGCGATGGTCACCCCGTGATAGCCCTTGATGCGGCTGATGATCTTCTTCTTTTTCGGCCGGCCAAGCGCGTTGTTGTAGTACCAGACCATCTTGACGGCCGTGTCGTTGGCTTCGGAGCCGGAGTTGGCGAAAAAGACCTTGGTCAACTGCGCCGGGGTGATCTGGACGATCTTCTCCGCCAGGTCGACGGCCGGCGTCACGGTCTTCTGCGCGAAGGAGTGGTAGTAGGGCAGCTTGGACATCTGCGCCGTAGCGGCCTCGACCAAGCGTTTCTCGCTGAACCCCAACCCGGCGCACCACAAACCGGCCATCGCTTCCAGATAGCGGTTGCCTTGATCGTCGATCACATAGACTCCCTCGCCGCGATCGAGAATCAACGAGCCTTCGTCCTCGTTCTTGCGGGCGTTGGTGTAGGGGTGCAGGTGATAGGCGATATCACGGCTGGCCGCCGAATTTGGCCGGACGCTCATGGTGTTCTCCTCGGCAGTCGCGCAGTTGACCGGAGCCCCTCATCCTGCACCCGGCTGTCGGGTCCGCGATGTGGGGCAGGGACGTCTTATGGAAACAGGAACGCGGCTGGCGCAACAGCCCTCGACCGGCCCTGAAACCGGCGCAGCCTACTCCCAGCGGCTATGCCGGGCCAAGCCTTTGCAACTGCATAGGCGCCTTGTGACGCGCGCATGGGGAAATTTTCTGGTGGGCAGCTGCTATCGTTCGGAGAACCGACGTCCCATGGGGTCGGGACCTGGGGCTTGAGAGGCAGACTGCGCGCCGTCGCGCGGGCGGCTTTTCTTTATGTACATGGCGGAATCGGCCGCGTGAAGCAGCTCGTCTGCTGAAGCCCCATCTTCGGGAAAGTGGGCAATCCCGACACTGACTCCAATGCTCACGATGGCGCCGTTGACGGGCACCGGCCTCGCGAAGGCCTCCTCGATACGATTGGCCAGAATTTCTGCGCCTTGCTCCGAAACGCCGGTCTCCATGATGACCGCGAATTCGTCGCCGCCAAGCCGGACCACGGTGTCCGCGTCGCGGGCGGTTTCCATAAGGCGGCGGGCGACCTCGCGCAGCACCTGGTCGCCGGCCGCATGCCCGCGGCTGTCGTTGATGGTTTTGAAGCCGTCGAGATCCATATAGAGCAGGCCGATGCTCTCATTCTGGCGCCGCGCCCGGTTGAGGGCGTGATCGAGACGGATGTTGAAGAAGTTGCGATTGCCGACGCGGGTCAGGGAGTCGATAAGGGCGAGTTCCTCGAGGCGGCGGCTTTCGGCTTCTTCGGCCTCACGCAAACGGGTCGACTCTATGGCGTGCATTATGGCCTGTTCCAGATTCTCAGGCGTAATCTCCCCCTTCACGAGGTAGTCCTGCACCCCATGCCGCATCGCTTGGACAACCAGGCGTTCGTTGCCGCTTCCGGTCATCATCACGACAGCCGGCCAGTTGGAGGCTCCGCTCTTGCGCATCTTTATGAGGAAATCGATTCCATTCATCTCAGGCAGGCGATAGTCCAGCAAAATGCAGTCGACCGTGCTCACCTGAAGAATTTTCAGGCACTCCTCGGCCGAGCTGGTTTCATGCGTGAACATCTCCAGTTCCGTGTTCGCAAGGTGACGTTTGACGATCTTGCGGTCGACGGCGTCGTCATCGACGATCAATATGCGCAGGGGCTTGGTCATGGAAAGGTAACCACTTCCCTATAGGCCTGCAGCATCTCGGCTATTCCCGTAAGACCTCCTCTCGCTCCGGATTTCACGAGATAGCCCGCAACGTTGTGGGCGTAGGCGCGCTCGCGATCCTTCTGCGCTTCGGAGGTGGTCAGCACGAAGACAATGGAGTTACGAATTCTGGGGTTTGTCGCCTCGGAACGCAACTCTTGCAGGACCTCAATTCCGTCCAACTGCGGCAGATTGATGTCGAGGAGAACGAAGAACGGTTGAGGCGGCGGAAGAACTTCGCTCTCACCCCTTAGAATGTCCAGCGCCTGTCTGCCGTCGCTTGCCTCAACGATATTGACCGGAATCTCCAAGCCGTCGAAGGCCCGCTTGACGGCCTTGCGATCGACTTCATCGTCTTCGACGAGAAGCATATTCAAGGAAGAAATGTTGCCGATGGGAGTGTCCACGGTCAGTTTCGAAGTCCATAGGAGGTTGGAGCTACGGGAACCTTGGGCCAGATGAATCGGAACTGAACGCCGCGGCCGCCGCTGCGATCCTCGATGGTGATGTCGCTGCCGATGCGCTCGATGAGCTTGCGGATAATGGACAGGCCCATGCCGCTCCCCTCGACCTCGTCGCGGGGGCGCAGGGTCTGAAACATCTGAAAGGCGCGCTCTCTATGCTCGGGGGGGATGCCGGGCCCGTCGTCGGCCATGATGAACTCATAACCGTCAGGCTGTTCGGTCACGGACAGGAAGACGGTACCCCGGTCCTTGTCGTGATGCTTGATCGCGTTGGCGAAGAGGTTGCCCAGAACTTGTTCGAGCGCAGACACCTGGATATCGACCGTGTCGCTCTCCAGGTCGAGGTCAAGTTCGAGTGTCATGCGATTTGCAGTGTTGAGGAGCGTCCAACTCGTCTTGATCAACTCGCTCATGACGGCCGTTTCTACCGGTGACTCGACCCGGCGCGCGCGCGAATAGTTGAGCAGATCGGTGAGGAGCGTTTCCAGGCGCCGCACTCGCCCGCGCAGCAGGTGCATGTTTTCGCGCGACTCGCCATCCAACTTGTCGCCCAGATCTTCTTCGATCCAGGTTGCCAGATTGTCGATGCCGCGGAGCGGCGCCTTGAGGTCGTGAGAAGCGACGTAGGCGAACTGCTCGAGGTCTTCGTTGGAGCGCGCGAGCTCCTGGGAGTGCTCGTTCAGGGCGACGGTCATCTCTTCCGCAAGCTCCTGCGCGCGCTGGCGGGTTCTGGCAAAGGACCAGATAACGCTGAAGAACAGGAGGCTGGAGAAAATGCCGGCGATCAGAACGATGTACGATTTCTGCGGGTCCAGCAGCTTCTCGAATTCCGGGAGGCTGGAGATTCGCAGAGTCCAGGGTCGCTGCCCGATGGTCATCTGTTCGGTGCGCACGAAGAGCGGAGTTTCGTCGGGCGCGGCCCTCTGGCTGGTATACATCAGGGCGTCGTCGCTGATTTCATCCTCGTCGTAGATCTCCAAGCGAACATTCGGCAGGCCCGGCCCCAGGATGCCTTCCATGAGGTTGCGCATGCGGAACGCGCTGTAGACAAACCCCACACTGATGCTGCGGCGCTTGGCCAGGTTATCCGGCGTAGTGGCATGGCCGTAGTAGGGCAGGTACATGAGAAATCCGGCTTGCACGTCGGCGCTGATCTCCTGCACCAGCGTGACCTTGCCGGAAATCGCGACTTCCCCGGTGTCGCGCGCGAGCGCCATCGCCCGGCGCCTTGTTTCCTCGGAGTACATGTCGTACCCGAAAGCCTGGCGATTGCGGACGTCAAAGGGCTCCAGGAAAATAATCGACGAGTAGATTTCCCGGTCACCCGCAGGACGGATGGCGAAGCCCCCGAAGCCTTCGGACTGGATGCGGGCTTCGTAGGTGGCTCGCTCTTCGGGCCGCACCCATTCGGTGTAGCCGATGCCCTGGATGCCGGGGAAAAGCTCGTTGAGGAGCTGGGTTTCGACATAGGCGCGCCAGTCCGACCGGGTAACTAGCTCCGATGCTCTGAAGAGGCCCAAACCGCCTCGCAGCGCCTGGGTATAGGCGATCATGCGCTGGTCGATGTCTTCCAGAATTTCTGTTTTCCGGAATTCGAACTTTTCCAGCGCGAGAGCTTCGCTTTCGCTCTTCACGAAGTGAAAAGCAGTGGCCGTGAGCAGCAGCATCAGCGCAAGCGTCATCCACGGCAAAACCATGCCCATTCGGGCCGCCGCTTCTGCAAGTTTCTGTCGGCTGCCTGCCAGCGCGAAACCGTCATTGCTACTGTGCGATGTGGGTTCGGCTGAAATATCCAGTTCGCTCACGTCATCCAACCGGTTTGATTAGGCGAAAATCTATCCTAATTTGACGGGATTTACGAATTGTTAACGTGGGTGAAAGGGTTGGTCCTATCAACCGGGGATAGCCAGTTGGAGCGCCCAGGTGACCATAGCTTTAGAAAGTCGGTGCTGAAGCGGGACGACAGGCCAATGACGGATCTGTCCCCGGCTTGAAGCTGGGGACTGCGGGGCGGGCGATCACGAAGCCTTGCGGGCTTCCTCGACACCCAGGAAGCCGCCGGACTGGCGTTCCCAAAGCTGGGCGTAGAGCCCGCCTTGCTGCAGCAATTCACCGTGCTTGCCTTCCTCGACGATGTGGCCCTTGTCCATGACCACCAGCCGGTCCATGGCGGCGATGGTCGAAAGGCGATGGGCGATGGCGATCACCGTCTTGCCGCGCATGAGGTGCTGCAGTTGGCCCTGGATCGCTGCTTCCACCTCGGAATCGAGCGCCGAGGTCGCTTCGTCGAGCACCAGGATCGGCGCATCCTTCAGGATCACCCGGGCGATGGCGACGCGCTGGCGCTGGCCGCCGGAGAGCTTTACCCCGCGTTCGCCGACATGGGCGTCATAGCCGCTGCGGTCGTGCAGGTCGCGCAGCTCGGGAATGAAGTCGGCCGCCTCGGCCAATTCGGCGGCGCGCATCATTTCCGCTTCGCCGGCGTCCGGGCGACCGTAGAGAATATTGTCGCGGATCGAACGGTGCAGCAGCGCGGTGTCCTGGGTGACCATGGCGATCTGCGCGCGCAGGCTGGACTGGGTGACATCTGATATATCCTGGCCGTCGATCAGGATATGCCCGCTTTCCAGGTCGTAGAAGCGGAGCAGCAGATTGACCAGGGTCGATTTTCCGGCGCCCGAGCGCCCGACGATGCCGACTTTTTCGCCGGGCTGCACGGTGAGCGACAGCTTCTCGATGATGCCGCCTTCCTGGCCGTAGTGGAAACCGATTTCCTCGAAGCGAACTTCGCCCGTGGTCACGGCCAACGCCGGGGCGTCGCGCCGGTCGGTTACGGAATAGGGCTGGGAGATGGTCTCGATGCCGTTCTGCACCGTGCCGATGCTCTCGAAGAGATGGGTGATGGTGCGCAGGATCCAGCCCGACATCTGGGTCAGGCGGATGATCAGGCCGATGGCGACGGCGATGGCGCCCACGGTGGTGCTGCCGTCCATCCAGAGAACTACCGCCAGGACGGTGACCGCCAGGATCAGCACGGTATTGAGCAGCGTCAGGGTGACCGTCATGAGAAAGACGGAGCGCATCAGTTGGCGAAAGGCCGAGGTGTGGCGGTCGATGACCTCGCCGACGAAGTCGTCCTCGCGCTCGGTATGGGCGAAGAGCTTCACCGACTGAATGTTGGTGTAGCTGTCGACCACGCGCCCGGTAAGCGCGGAATTGGCTTCCGAAACGGCGGCCGACCTGCGCCGGACCGGCGGCACCATGAAATAGATGACCGCGGCATAGGACAGTATCCAGACCAGCACCGGCAGGAGGAGCCGCCAGTCGATCCCGGCGAAGAGCGCCAGGGTGCCGAAGAGATAGATCAGCAGGAACCACACGCCGTCGACGACGTTGACCACGGCCTCGCGCACGGCGTGGCCGGTCTGCAGGACTTTCTGGGCGATGCGCCCCGCAAAGTCGTTCTGAAAATACTCGAGGCTCTGTCGGAGGACATAGCGGTGGTTCAGCCAACGGACCCGGTTGGTCAGGCCCGGCACGACGCTGAGGTTGATGAGGCCGCGCGACGCCAGGGTGGCCACCGGGCGCAGGAGCAGCGCAACGACCGCCATGCCGGCCAGGGCCCAGCCGTGCTCCGCCAGGAAAGTCTCCGGCTCGCCGATGCTGATCCAATCCACCAGTTCGCCCAAGAAGGCATAGAGCGCCAGCTCGGCCGCCGCCGCAATGCCGGAGACCAGCAGGGTGATCAGTAGCAGGCCGCGGATTGGCGCCAAAAAATGCCAGAAGAAGGCCCCCGTCGATCTGGGCGGACGGCTGACCTCGGAGGGGGAGAGTGGGTCGAAAAGGCTCTCGAAAAAGGCGTACATAGGGTCCTAGCCAGGGATTTCTTGGAGCTTCCTAGGGGGCGGCGGATAAGACATAAATGGGAGCGCAAACGGCCTGCGGCAAA
>PJEL010002977.1_pt1 | contig 14884 bp, 13 predicted proteins | sample 1853271 | NCBI WGS metagenome assembly PJEL01 (sample SAMN08108733, study PRJNA415343) | Invertebrate metagenome, whole genome shotgun sequencing project. | host: Globobulimina | place: Sweden: Gullmar Fjord | collected 2015-08 | reverse complement strand
CCATGCTAACAGTTGTTTTAGCTTTAGTAGCAGGCTGTAGTAATAAAGATTTGTATGAAAACATACAGGCAAATAACCAATTTGCGTGTGAAAACGTAGCACCTTCTCAATATGATGAGTGTATGAATAGATCGAGTATGTCCTATGAAGAATATGAAGCAAAAAGGACAGAAGACCCCTATGAAGGTGGGCTAGGTTACGAATAAGGTTTCGTTTTCTTATTTTAAGAATGTAAAACATGTAAAAACAGCAAAATTAATACCAAGTGACGTTTTTGTTTTATTTTTCTCACATGTTTTAACATCTAAGCAATCTATATTGATAACTCAATGAGTTTGAATTTCAAGGACCGTACCACTCCACTTGGGCTACCGATTGGTCAAAGCGACATTCCGGCCGCATTCATTCCAAGTGAACAGGGTAGGCCGCCTATCAGAATCTGCCATCCATACCCCGATTCGATCCCGGAAGCGGAACAACCAGATTACAATCACGATCTTGAGGCTATCCTACTAGACCTTAAGACCACTGACCATCTACCGATGCTGCCACCATTAATCGATACCTCGGCGAAAGATGTTCCATGACCACTGATGCCACTGCTTCTGACAAATCAGCCCAATCAACGCCGCCTTCCGATGGATCCTCCGCGCTTACGTATGCAGATTCTGGTGTGGATATCGAAGCGGGCGATCGCATGGTCGGCATGATTCAGCAGATGATGCGGCGAACGCATGGCCCGCGCGTCATCGACATTCCCGGCGGTTTTGCCAACATGTTTCGCCTCGATTACAACGAGAAGCTCTTTCGGCGAAATTTTAAGGACCCTGTACTCGTCGCCTGTACCGACGGCGTGGGCACGAAGGTCAAGCTCGCCATCGATATGCAGGTGTACGACACCGTTGGCATCGATTGTGTAGCGATGAGCGTGAACGATCTTATTGTCCAAGGCGCTGATCCACTCATGTTCTTGGACTACATTGCGGTCAACAAACTCGACCCCAAGATGGCTGCAGACCTCGTCAAAGGAATAGCAGCCGGTTGCGAAACCGCAGGATGCGCCCTCATCGGTGGCGAGACGGCAGAGATGTCAGACCTGTACAAACCGGGTGATTTTGATCTTGCGGGATTCTGTGTCGGGGTTGTCGAACTCGAACGAGCGATAGACCCATCGCGTGTCGAGGTCGGCGACATTATCATCGGGCTTACGTCAGACGGGTTGCACTCCAATGGATTTTCGCTGGTTCGCAAGATCATCGAGAATGCCAACCTCAATCTGAACGATGTCGTGGATGAATTGAATACCGATAGCAAAGCGAAAGACAAAACACTAGGCGAACATCTGCTCACGCCTACTCGGATTTATACCAAGCCGATCGTCCATTTGTTGCGTCAATACACGGTCAAGAAAGTCGTGTCCGGCATGGCGCATATTACCGGCGGCGGTTTGCCCGGCAATGTGAATCGTGCCCTCTCCAACGACATGGATGCAGTGATAGATCTCAGCGCATGGAAACCACAGCCTATCTTCGATTATTTGCAATCACTTGGCGGGATTGATCGTGATGAGATGTTCCGGGTATTCAATATGGGGATCGGGTACGTCTTGATTGTCCGCCCGACGTTTGCCAATTCGATTATGAATCACTTGAACAAAGACGGCGAACAGGCTATTGAACTAGGTCGCATCGTCAAAGGCAGCGGCAACGTGCACCTTGAGCAATCAAACGTACCGTCCTAGCGCTTGTATCACAGGATGGCGATCATCATTTGCTCATTCATGATTTAAATGTTGTCATCTGAATCGGCGTGTTCTTGCTCGAACGTATTTGCGATCTCTTTTGCACGTTCGATGTCACGAAATCGCACCCGTACCTGTGCACCATTGTGAGGTGCAGTCGCAGCGGACAACATGCCGAGCTGCTCACCGGCAAGCGCAAAGACTTGTGCATCAATCGATTCTTCGGCGAGCCGGTTGACAAGTAAATGCGCGACGAACTCATGTTCAAAGATGGTCAATTCAACCAATTGATCAGGATCACGTGATTCTGCTGACATCGCTGGCCTCCTTTGAATTCGATTCGCCCACTTGCCGAACAGCACACGAGCGCATCATACGCCCCAAATACGTCATTTGTCCTATTCAATCTTCCTTCAAAGAGCCGCCCTCGTCCACTCAAATCTGCTTGAAATCACATAAATACCCTTGGATTGCCAGTAGAAAACGATGCGCCCAACATCCAATCGGAAGACATTCCTTCACTATTCTGCCAACAGTCGCACGATTTTCTTATAGTGGTCTCGGTAGAAAGTTGTCCATGCAATTCGATCTCGCACCTTCTTCTGAGGGTCTTTCTTCCATCCTGCTTTGATCAACTTGATGTGTTCTTTCGTTTCCAGCGACACCGTCAATTCTTCGCCAGTCGTGGGATCGGCTACGGTTGCGGTCGGCCGAGCGTAGAACAAATTGAGTGCCGACGCCCGATTTGGATGATCTTCCGCGACAGTGTGAATTGCTCGCCAAGCCCTTTGCAGATTTTCATGATTGTCGATCGCGATTGCGCTAAACATCGGCGCAATAAATGTTCTGACATCGCGGTCCCACGAATCTATCGGCTCGGCCAACTCAAAGGGATTCACGGCATCGACAAAATGGTCAAAGTGCGTGGCTTCATACATGATTCGCCGCGAGGGCATGCGTCGTAATTCATATCGCTCGGGACCAAGCGATGTTTCATTCGCATCCTTGGGGCTGGCTGAATACTGCCACAGTGACTGCCCTTCTTCCGAAAGGCAATAACGGATAAACTGTTTCGCCAAGTCAGGATGAGGTGCACCCACGAGCATGCTCACGGGGTCAGGATCGATATCAGACATTTTCGGCGGGTCTGCATATCCCACTCGATCTCCCCCGCCTGCATCTTTGATCGATTGCGATTGGAATCGACCATAGAAATCAATACACATTCCCGCAGCCGCCTCGCCGAGGCTGACATCGATCGGCACTTTGCTCGATGAATTCGAATAATAACGACTGTTGGCTGCCGCTTCCTGAAGCGTTCTCCAACCGTCATTCCAACCCTTTCGCTGCAAGATCACTTCGAAGGTTGTGCAAATCGAGCCCGACTGCCCGGGGTCTGCAAGCGCCACCCATCCTTGTAGATTCGGATGGCCGAGATCGGACCAAGTCTGCAAATCGTCAACACCTAAATCACGTAATACATCGCGATTAAACACAATACCAAAAGCAGACAACGCTGCACCGAACCAATGATGATCGGGATCGTACAGCGTGTTGCGCCCGATTTCGTTCTTGCCGAACCATGTGTACAACTCATCATCCGTGAAATACACGGGTTCAGAAATGCTGGTGGACCATTCGATTGGCTCTACATCTTTCTCACCTACCCGGCTGTCTTTGAACACGGTCGTTTTCATCTTGCCATGTTCATAACTGCCACCCCCAAACAACAAATCGTAACTCATAGACTTCGGCTGGATCGGCCCTCGTTTGTTTGCGGCTCCGTATTCAGACACCAGTTGCTTTCGGATTTCAGATGTTCCGCCCGGCGTGCGCCAATCGATAACCACACCTTGGTCATCAAAGCTTTTGCGGTACCATCGGTCGAAGCCGCGTTCAAATTCATAACGAATCTGTTCGTTGTGGGGAGTGATAATAATGAGTCGAAGCGCATTCGGATCAGGTGTGGCCTCTTTCGGCTTGAAGAGGAACGGCACGCCGATCACGACGGCGAGAGCGACTAGAATGATGATCTTGGTGGCATCGAATTTCATAACGCCCCATGATATGCCACAGATCTCATGATCGCATTTCAAATGGCAGAATGGCGGGCGGTCCGTTATGCACTGGTCGGGACGATTGCGCGTATTTCAGCGTTGAATTGCGAGGCCGCCTTAGCCACACTGCTGGCCCAGTCCTCATCTGCAGCATCAAAGGCATGGATTATTCCACGGCTGGAGGTGATCAAAGCCCCCAAGCCATCATGGGCATTGAAGCAGGCTTTCACATCATCCGCCGTGCCACCCTGCGCCCCATACCCGGGCACGAGAAACATCGAGTTTGGCATTATTTCTCGCAGACTCTCTATATCTTCTCGCTTGGTGGCCCCTACCACCGCACCGACGAGGCTGTAACCCGATTCACCTATTGATTCTTGGGCAAGTTCGTGCACTAAGCCTGCAATATGCTCTGCAATTGAGATTCCTGTTTCGAGTTGTATCGATTGAATCGCGTCACTACCAGGATTACTGGTGCGCACGAGCGCAAACACCCCGTGGCCGTTCTCGGTGAACGGTTCTATGCCATCCATCCCCAAGTACGAATTTACCGTGACCGCATCAGGATTGGAATCAAGCACACTGCAGTGCTGCTGCTGCGCTGCGGAAAGGTCATCAAGCGATCCGTCCAACGGCAAATCATCATCCCCCACCCAAGGCGAAAATATGCCACTACTGTAGTGAGCCGCACTCAAACCAATGTCACCACGTTTGGCATCCAAGATCACAAGCAATCCCTGTTGCCGTGCTTCTTCAATGAGTGAGTACAAAGCGTCAACGCCATCCGCGCGGTAGCGTTCGAAACAGGCGGATTGAAATTTCACCACGGGAATATGATCTGCCACCGCATCGAGCACAATCGATGAGAATTCGACGATGGCATCCAACGCGGCGCTCGGCCCACGATCGACATTTGGGCGAATCACATCAGGTAATTGTTCATACACCGGATCCAAACCCACACACACCGGCGAGCCCTTCGATCGAATTGCTTCGATCAGCCGATCTGCAAAATGGTCGGTAGAGGTCGCATCGTCGGTCTTAATCGCGTTCGGTGTACCGGGCATGGCCAATCTCGGTTCATGAATAGAAGGTGGTCTGGTTGTTGTGCTGGAATGCATCATCTTCATCACCGTGCCATTGTAGACCACGGATGGATACGTATAGCAAGCCTTATCCGTTCTTTCATTCGTTTCCAACACCGCCTTTAGAGTCTTCAAGTTTCAAGACCATCAAAAAACACTCCGGGAGCATGGCAGCTCCCGGAGTGTGATGTTTGTCGTTCATGTGAATTGAATTGAATCTCAAAGATTCATCAATCACAATTTATGCGGTCGTCAATGCTGCTTCGGAATTCGAATTGCATTCGACGGCGTTGCGCAATTCATCTGCTTTATCCGTGCGTTCCCAACTGAACGAACCGTCTGCACTGGGCGTGCGGCCGAAGTGGCCATGATATGCAGAGTGTCGGAAGATCGGCTTGCGCAGATCGAGGTGGTCAATGATCCCTTTGGGGGTGAGCGGGAACACTTTGCGAATAGCTTCTGAAACGCATTCATCTGGGCATTTGCCCGTACCGAATAGATCAACATGCACACTGACGGGCTCAACGACGCCGATTGCATAACTGAGTTGCACTTCGCACTCGTCAGCGAGATCCGCTGCCACCACATTTTTGGCAATGTAGCGGGCCATGTATGCTGCAGAGCGGTCCACTTTGGTCGGGTCTTTACCGCTAAACGCGCCACCGCCGTGTCGTCCACGTCCGCCATAGGTGTCAACGATGATTTTTCGGCCGGTTAGTCCGCAGTCGCCATGGGGCCCACCGATTTCGAAATTACCCGTTGGATTGAAGTGGATCGTAATGTCATCCGACCACCATTCATCGCCGAGGACAGGTTTGAAAATATGTTCAATGCACAACGCACGCAATTCTGCCTGGCCTGATTTGGAAGACCATTTGGGGCCATGCTGTGTGGAGAGCACCACCGCATCAACGCGGCTCGGCAATCGCGTGTTGCCATCGTATTCAACGGTTACTTGGCTCTTCGCATCAGGTCTGAGTTCGGGAATTAAACCAGCCCGCCGAACTTCTGCTTGTCGCTCGACGATACGGTGCGACAAGTGAATCGGAAGCGGCATGAGTGTTTCTGTCTCGCGGCAAGCAAAGCCGAACATCATCCCCTGATCGCCTGCGCCGCCGGTGTCCACACCTTGAGCAATGTCCGGTGATTGCTGATCGAGTGAAACGAGCACCGCACAGGTCTTCGCATCAATGCCCATATTGGCATCGGTGTAGCCGATCTCTTCGATCGTTTGCCGCACCACATTTGAAATTTCAACGTACGCGTTCGTCGAAACTTCGCCTGCGATCACCGCCATGCCGGTTGTCACCATCGTTTCGCACGCCACGCGCGAATTCGGGTCTTTTTCGAGCATGGCATCCAAAATGGCATCGGAAATCTGGTCCGCGACCTTGTCCGGATGCCCCATGCTGACTGATTCGGAGGTGAAGAGGAAATTGGTCTTGCTGCTGGTCATAATTAAGATCACTCGTCTTTCTGCTCGACGTTGAGTGGAGTTTGAGTTGGGAAAGCCAAAAATCTATCGATCAAACAACGAGGTAGGCCTGTCTCATCGAGGTCGTCTACTACATCATCGGCTCAAATGAAAGTCCACATAACAATAGGGTCGGCCAAACATGCAGGGCAAATACGCGCATGACGCAATTTTCATTGCTACACACTCCTGAATAATAGCCTCGCTACGTTTTGATTCATCCCTTTATCCGGATGATTGGATGAATTATGTATCCGCAGGCGATGAGACCTCCGTGCATTCCGTTTTGTTCGGGCAACAGGAGAGGCCGACTTTCTGTGTTCCGGACCTACACTTCACCCCCATGAGTACTGAAAATTCAAAAAATATGATCGTCCGCACCCGATTTGCTCCCTCGCCTTCCGGGCATTTGCATGTCGGTGGTGCCCGCACTGCCCTGTACTGTTGGGCCTTTGCACGAGGCAAGGATGGAAAATTCATCCTGCGTATCGAAGATACGGACCAAAAACGTTCGTCTGCTGCTGCTTCAGAAGCGTTTCTTGAAGACTTGCGTTGGTTGGGCATCCTCTGGGATGAAGGCCCAACTTACGAAACCTGTGGCGGGGGTGAGGCGGGTCCGTATTACCAATCCAAACGGCTGGACGTGTACCATCAATACTTTGATCAACTGTTGGCGGAAAGCAAAGCGTATTACGCATTCGACACGGCCGACGAATTGGCAGCCAAACAAAAGGCCTGCCGCGCGTCCAAAATTAACTACCGGTATGACCGGGCTGCTTTGAAATTATCTGCCGATGAGGTAAAAGCGAAGATTGAAGCGGGTGAACCGCACGTCATTCGCCTCAAGGTGGCAGACGATCAGCCCGTCGTCATCCATGATGACGTGCTGGGCGAAACGACGGTCCCTGCAGGCGAGATTGATGACTTTGTCATTTGCAAAGCGGACGGGTTTCCGACGTATCATTTTGCTGTGGTCGTTGATGATCAGACGATGGGTGTCACCCATGTTCTGCGTGCCCAAGAGCATCACAAAAACAGCGCGAAACATATGCTGATTCAGGATGCATTGGCATTTCGCCGGCCAACGTATGCACATCTTCCCATCATGTGCAATCCCGATGGCTCCAAAATGTCAAAGCGTGACAAAGATAAAGCACTGCGCAAGTCGATCCGTGAGTCGTCCATTGATCAATCACCGATCGCGTCGTTGGACGAGGAGACATTCAACGACTGGCTCAGAAACAAGGACAAGCAGTTGGCGTTTGATGATGCGCTCGCAATGGCTGACGCACTCGGTGTACAACTTCCTGAGATCAACGTTGACGATTTTCGCCGCAGCGGATATTTGCCTGAGGTGCTGTGCAATTTCCTTGCTCTTAACGGCTGGTCGCCTGGCCACGACATCGAAAAATTTGACCGTGAGTTTTTGATTGAGCAATTCAGTCCAGAGCGTGTAATGAAAGCGCCCGCCAAATTCGACCGTACGAAGTTGCTTTCGTTTAATCTGGATGCGATACAAGCGATGGATTCCGTCGAATTTGTCTGTCATATGCGAGATCACGCACGTGATTACCGACCATCTTACATGGAGCGACTGACTGAGGAACAGTTCATTGAGTTCGCTCAAGCCTCCCAGCCCCGGGCAAAAACATTGGACGGTCCCTTTGCGGATAGCACTTTTTTCATTCTGGAAGATGATGAAATTATGTATGGCGAATCCAAGGCGATCCGCAAAGCGCTGAATAACGGTGAGCCGAACGGCTTTGCTCATCTCGAAGCAATAGAACCGCTTTTGAATGAGCTTGAAGATTGGACGGTTGAACACATTGAATCAACGGTCAAGACGTACGCCGACACAAACGCAGATGGTAAACTTGGTAAAGTCGCTCAGCCAATTCGTATTGCAGTAACCGGCGGAACCATTAGCCCAGCGATTTTTGAAACGCTTAGGATTCTCGGGAAGGACGCCGTTGTGCAGCGCATTCGCCGCTGCCTCTCCCAACGCCCTACCGCTACCACTGCTTCTAACTAATAAACCAGTTGATTGCAATAGCACTTGCGCAGTTTGCAGAGACTGTAGAGAAGCTCAGCGACTCGCAATCAGCAATCAGATTCAACTACACTATGACCCATCATCACGTGAGATATCAGCACGATGAATAGTACACCGACGACAACTCCCGAGAACAACGATTCAAACGCCGAATCGAATGAAGACGAAACAAGATCAACCAATTTTATCCGCCAGATTATTGATACGGATGTAGCCAACGGAAAGAACGGCGGCCAGGTGATGACGCGATTCCCGCCGGAACCAAGCGGGTATTTGCATATTGGGCACGCCAAAGCCATTTGCATCAACTTTGCGATCGCGCGAGATTACAACGGCGTTTGTAACCTGCGCTTTGATGATACGAATCCAATCAAGGAAGAAACAGAGTTCATTGATGCAATTCGCGAGGACATTCGTTGGCTGGGCTTTGAATGGGGAAAGAATGAATTCTTTGCCTCTGATTATTTTGAACAGCTGTACGATTGGGCTGTTGCATTAATCAAGGATGGCCAAGCATACGTTGATGAGTTAGATGCAGAAGAGATGCGCACATACCGTGGCACACTCACCGAGCCGGGCAAACCGAGTCCACATCGTGATCGCCCAATTGAAGAGAATCTCGGTCTCTTTGCCCGGATGCGGGCGGGTGAATTTGAGAACGGCGCGTACACCCTGCGGGCAAAGATCGATATGACGTCCGGCAACATGAACATGCGCGACCCTGCGATGTATCGTATTCAAAAAGCGGAACATCCACGCACCGGCACCGAATGGTGCATCTATCCCCTGTATGATTTTGCGCACGGCCAGGGCGATTCTATCGAAGGAGTCACACACTCACTGTGCTCACTCGAATTCGAGGATCATCGTCCGCTGTATGATTGGTTTACCCAATCACTCAATATCCATGCGCCACAACAGATTGAGTTTGCCCGCCTGAATATTTCTCACACGGTGACCCAAAAGCGAAAGCTGCGCGAACTTGTCGATGAGAATTTTGTTTCCGGTTGGGACGATCCTCGTATGCCAACTTTGCGTGGCATGCGTCGTCGTGGATTTGCTCCCCAAGCGATCCAATCATTTTGTGAGGAGATTGGCGTCGCCAAGCGTAGCAATGTCGTACAGATGGCATTCTTCGAGCATGTGCAGCGCGCAGCATTGAACAAGACTTCGAATCGCATCATGGCGGTGGTGAATCCGCTCAAGGTGGTAATTACAAATTACCCTGTCGATCAAGTTGATGAATTGGACGCCGTCAATAATCCTGAAGATGAGTCCGCAGGTAAACGCAAAGTACCGTTCGGCCGCGAGTTGTATATCGAGCAAGACGACTTTATGGAAGATCCGCCGAAGAAGTTCTTTCGGCTGGGATTAGGGCGTGAAGTGCGCCTGCGTTATGCCTACTTTATCACATGCGTTGGCATAACCAAAGACGATGATGGCAAAGTCGTGGAAGTGCAATGCACGTACGACCCGGAGACAAGAGGTGGCGATGCGCCCGATGGCCGGCGTGTGAAAGGGACTATTCATTGGGTGTCTTCGGATCATGCTGTGGATGCGACGGTGCGCGAGTATGACCATTTGTTTGCCGTCGAAGACCCCACGAAGGTTAGCCGATCGCAGAAAGCTGCAGGCAAAGATTGGAAATCGAATATCAATCCTGACTCGTTGAATGAGCGCACAGGATGTAAAGTAGAGCCATACGCCAAGGAGTTAAAACTACTCGACCGAGTACAGTTTGAACGACTGGGGTATTACTGCGTTGACCAAGATTGCGGAAATGAACTCGTATTCAATCGCACGTTGACCCTCAAAGATTCATGGGCGAAGCAACAGCAGCAACTAGCCAAAGCAAAAAGCAATCAGAAGAAACAACAGCAGCAGAAGAACAAAGCCAAAGCGTAGAGCGAGAGAATTCTTTGGCATCCAAACACAAATACCCCGCAAGCGTCAAACGTTTGCGGGGTATTTTCATTGATGGGATATGACCCTTGATTTCTTACCGTTTTACTTCAACCTCGAAAACATTTGATTTCAATTGAGATTGAGCGGCCTGAAGATACACAAAGACGCGTTTTGGGCGAAGCGATGGCACGGTGAATTGCTTTGAAAGACGACCGCTGGAGTCGCTACGGATGGCGTGCCCGAGCAATCGTGGTTGATGAAGATCTAACTCGATATCCAGCGCGGGAACATATGTACTTCCTCGGTGCATGCTATACACAATGTAGGTATCGGTATGAGGTTTGCCTTGGGTGATTTCGAGTTGCCCCATGGATCCTGATTGCAAGACGCGAGGGGTAATCTCCAGTTCCATCGGCGGTACGAGCGTAATCACTTGCACTCCCGCATCCACTGAGACAAACATGGTGCGTCCGTCGTCGGTGATCGACATTACGCCGTTCCCCATTGCAAAGGAAGGTTGCAAATCAATCCCCGCATCGACTCGGAATTGCTCGGTCCATGTTGCAGTGTCGAATGCAACTATTTCATCTCGGTTCTGATCCCCCACCCACAGAATATCATCGACTGGGCTAAAAATGACACCCCCATCGAAACCTGAAAGCGATGCGATCTCTATCTGATCCGCGTTTCGGATAGAAATACTGCCGGACAATTCGTGAGCAATAAATGCGCCATTTCTACTCAATGCTGATATCGGGGATGTCGTGCTGAATGACGTATTCACAGAATCTGCGAACGTATCCGAATCTGACTCATAGCGGTAGATGGGACCGGAAGACAGTCGCCATTCACTAAAAAAGAGCGTTCCATAGTCTGCACTGCGAACGATGCCTGCATCTTGCGTGACAAAGCCGCCCGGCCTCGGTGCATCTCGACGTATCTCGAATGTGCCATCATCTAGATGAAGCTGACGCAGGGGGACTTTGCCTGCACCCGCATACCGCGTGGTGATAAACGCACTGTCATTTGAAGCAATGCAAATATCCCAAACGCCCGCCTCTTGTTGCGAATCTTGCACAAATGGCATAGCGGTGATATTGCCTGTGGTCAGGTCGATGTTGTAAACAGTATTGGAAGCATTCCCGGGCGTATTCTCTGCAATGTAAAGAGCATTGCCATCTGGCGTTAGATCCAAGCCGTTCAATGATTGGCCGACCTCAAGGGGCGCGAGCATCGTCCGTGAGGGCAAGTGAAACCGTTCAAGCTCACCGGCTGATGTGGTAATATAGAGGATTTCGCGATTCGGGTCGTATACATGATCGCGCCTATTGGCACTTGGAATAGTATCGCTTTGAGCCAAGGCTATTACACCACCTAGGCTGACAAAGGAACAACTGAGGGCGAGAGCAGTTCGTTGAGCTGCTCGCCATATGCGGCGGCTTTGGGGGTGGTGTTCGGACAACATCAGGCTGTGCATAACACAGGTCCTTTCAGGGATAATTGTTCTACATTAAGTTACTGTAAGCTAGCCCTGACGAGATGCTCGCTCAGGACTCCCTAGACACTTCAAAACGAGAATCGATTCATTTGATTCTAAGAAATTCACTATTTTTTTTCTATCTTTATCGTCGGTAGCCAAATCGACAATCGCACCTATTGACCCAAACCAGAGATAGGATCAAAAGAAGGTCAATCTTCATCAAAGCCGCGATTGACCAGATCGGTGAGCGCCTTGATTGCGTCCGCAGCGTCTGCACCCTCGGCAATGATTTCAAGCTCTGTACCCTTGGTGGCAGCTAAGAGCATCATTTGCATAATCGACTTGCCATCAACCGCCTGCTCTGCCTTCTTCACAGTGATTTTAGAATCATGATCACTGGCCAACTCGACAAATGACATCGCCGGCCGGGCGTGCAGCCCCAGCGGGTTTTGGATTGTGACTCGGGTTGTCGCAGTGCTCGATGCCATATGGTGTTTAGTCTAATTGCTGGGCAGAATTGAGAGTGAGCGTCCGCAATCCTCGTCCAGTTTTCTTGCTCGTGAACAAACAACGCTATTGGTGGTCAAAGCTCAGATCCAAACGAGCAATCACATGAAGCAAATCATTTGAGACAATCGGCTTTGAACAATAGCGGATGCGCTGAATAATGGAATACTGTCCCTACTCACAAGCGCTTCAAACATTCTTGGATCGCGCACATCGGGGTGTCATTTGATGAGACTGATTCGACATCACCCACAGCACACTTTGGTGTAAAGGGTGATCAAACGTCCACCTAAAACAAAAAACCTGGAAGAGCCTCAATCAAGGCCTGCGTTGACCGCGCCATCGCTGGAGCTGCCATCAACATGGAAGCCGGTGTTAGCCCACGAGTTGTTGGTTGTCTGCTTCATGAATCAGTGTGATGATGTCATCGACGCTGTTCACTTGACGCAGGAACCGACGGAACGTGTCCTGACTAAGATTGCCAAAGATCAATTCCATAGCTCGGAGGTGTTCTTCAGGCTGATTGGCAGGACTCAGCAGGAGGATCAATGCATACACCGGCTGACGGTCCAACGCATTGAAATCGACTCCCTTGGAGCTGACGCCGATCGTGGCCACCATCTCCGTAATCGAATCATGTTTGACATGGGGAACCGCTACCCCTTTTCCAAATCCTGTGGAGCCTCGTCGCTCCCGCTCCAGAATCGCCTCGATGATCGCATCTCGGTTGGATGGCTTGATCGTCTCCGAAGAAATGAGTGCATCCACCAACTCCGCGACCACTTCGTCACGGGTGGTCGACTCGAGGCTGGAGATCAATGCTTTTTCAAGGACAATGTCCTGTAATTTCATAAGTATCCACTTTCACACACGAAGACCATTTTTTTTGGAGGGGACCGGACCTGCTCGAGGATTATTCCCCCCATGCCCCCAGAATCGACATCCGCAGCATTGTAGGAGACAAACTCAGGTGCATTCAATCGTTCAACTCGGAGAACTGCCATCAAGATACCCTTGTTCCGCTAATCCGGCGAACAGAAAGTACCTAAAGATTCACCATGGTTGACTTCATTCGGGCTGTTTTGCAAACGAAAGAACCTGTTGCAAGGCACGCAGGCTCTTTCGGGAGTGGCAAATTACGCCGTCAGGAATGTACTGAGAGAACTAGATTAATTTCAAGCATCTCTCGCGATTACCGCTTGTGATTCCGTAGCTTCTCTTTATGCTCTGACAATTGACGAGTGACTTTATCCACCGCATCATCAATGCAGCCATAGACATCGTCACCTCGGCAAGTCCCCAGAAACGGATCGTGATGGTCCACATGCGTGATGAGTTCGACTTCAAACTCGCGGCTCGGCTTGTCAATTAAGACATCTACCCCCTGTATTCGATCGTAATAACGAGTCAAACGATCGCACTTCTTTTGAGCGTACTCTTCAATCGCGTTGGTGACATCAAGATGTTTTCCGGTGACTCTTATTTGCATCTTTCAGGTCCTTAATCATCCGGTGAATTGCTGGATGAATAATGGGTGTTTCGAATCGGTCGTGTGAACAGGCCTGTCCTGCTCCCTACATTGGCCGATTCAATCTGAGTAGAGAATGTTGACGCAGGTCTTTCTGCCCGGCATTCGGGCGGTCAGCAGAGTCTGTCGCGTGATAAAATAGGTCATCAGGTCATGCAGACTCACATTGTGTGGTTGGTGGTGCATTTTGATCCTCGTCGTCAGTCGAGGAGTCACGGTCATTTGTGGTTGGAGATACATCTCGGTCAGCTGGTCGAGCGGGTGGGGGAAACTGCACTCGCTCTGCCTCATCAGTTGACCGCCGAAGAATCATCGGCCCCCGATCAGGTGGGCCTACTACGCCCGCGCTGACTGCCCAACGGATCGCCTCTTCTACGGTGATATCCACTTCCTGCACCGATTCACGAGGCACTGTAATGGTGTACCCAGTAAATGGTGTGGGTGAACTTGGAATAAAAAGCGTAACCAAATCGTGGCCAGTGGTTTCTTGAAACTGCAAAGGTGGTTTCCCCGTAATAAGTCCGAGGGACCAAATGCCTTCACGCGGATACTCGACCACTGCTACTCGATTGAATTCCAATGCCCGGTTGCCGAACGCAAAATCTACGACCTGCTTCACATGTGGAAAGATCTGGCGGAATCCGGGTACTCGAGCAAGCAATTTCTCGAACCGATCCGCAACGCGACGGCCAATGATGCCACCAAATATTCGCCCCGCGAGATAGAACAGAATGAATGCGATCCCAAATCCGATGATCTTCAATGGAATGACGTTATTCCAGAGCGTGTGTAATTCTGCTTGGCGAAGATTGGCTGCCAACAGAACATCATCTTCGATCGGGGGTTCCCCGGCCAAGGTGAGGCGTGATCTCTCCGCGGCGATCTCGTCATCTGTAACTTCATACCACTTAGGGTAGAATTTTGGACTTCTAACGAGGAGCGGAACTGTTTGAATGACAATGAGTTGGGTAAAATTATTGATCGGGCGAGCGATATTTTGATCAACAAATCGGTAGGCTTGCACCAATATCCAAAGTGTGAGGACGGTTGGGAG
>PJEL010002976.1_pt1 | contig 14884 bp, 5 predicted proteins | sample 1853271 | NCBI WGS metagenome assembly PJEL01 (sample SAMN08108733, study PRJNA415343) | Invertebrate metagenome, whole genome shotgun sequencing project. | host: Globobulimina | place: Sweden: Gullmar Fjord | collected 2015-08 | reverse complement strand
CTCGATACCAACCGGGATGTTGATAATGTTGAGGATATTGTTGATCAATGTGACAATTCGATCAAGGGGTCGGTAAACCCGGTTTATGGTTGCAATGAAAATAGTGCTTTGACACTTGGTTATCAGGAACCGACGGAAATCAGCCCTTATATTCTGCCCAAAAAGGGGACACCAAAAGAACTCGATATGAAAATTGATAAAAGAAAAGAGGAGCAATCTATTCACCTGAACATGATTTCGTTTAAATCCGATTCGGATGAATTGACCGAGGAAACCAAGGAAATTATGGTTTATGTCGCTGATCAATTGAATGCGACTGACTTTTTTAGCGTGGAAGTTATTGGTCATACGGATAATACCGGATCTTCCGTTTACAATATGAAACTTTCCCGTGCCAGGGCAAAGAGTGTTTATGAAGAATTGGTTAATCTTGGCGTGAATAAAGACTCAATTCAATGGTCCGGTAGGGGTGAAGAGGAACCTGTTGCAGCTAACAATACTGAAGAAGGTAAAAGTAAAAATCGCCGGACAGAGTTTAAATTAATCAAAAAACAGCCCGAAGAATAGGTACATCATGCGTATTGCCCTGTTTCTGCTTATACTGGTGCCGTTTGCTGTTGCTGGTTCAGTATCTAAATTTTATGTTTCAGAAACCCGGCTTGAAAAATATAAGAATAACTATGGTGTACAGGCTACGAAAAGATTAACCAGCCTTCTCACTTTTATGGATGGACTTGCTGGTTCTCCGGAAGATGCTATTATTATCGCTGTGAACAGATTTTTTAACCAGCTGGAATTTCAGTCAGACATCAAGACATGGGGTAAACCGGATTATTGGGCCAGCCGTCTTGAGTTCCTGGGTAAGGGGCAGGGGGACTGTGAAGATTTTGCTGTGGCCAAGTTTTTGACAATGATGCAGCTGGGAGTTTCAGAGAAGAAGTTATTTTTAACTTATGTAAAGGCCATTGGTTATCCGGAAGCAGCACATCTTGTCGTGACCTTTTATAAAAAACCAGGTACAATCCCTCTAGTTCTGGATAACTACAAAAAGATGATCTTGCCTGCAACAGACAGGAAAGACCTGATTCCAGTCTATAGTTTTACTGCCAACGATCTTTTTATCCAAAAACAGCAAGGGCTCGGGAAACGCATAAACCGCACACAATTGAAAACCCAGCAATATCTAGAATCTATTGATTTGGAGATACAGGAGAGGACGAAAAATAAATGAGTCTTTTTAAACAGATACAGCTATTGATTACTTTATTACTCTTGGCCACATTAGCAATTGTGATGAAGCTATACTTTGACCATGCCCAGGAATTTACTGCAAATCAATTATTTAATAATGGAAAGAATATTGCCAATGTTCTTTCCTTGTCTCTTAGCTTACAGCCCGGAGATAAAGCATTTATAGATACGAGCATTAATGCAATGTATGACGGTGGGTCTTTTGAGGCAATAAAGCTTATCGATCAACAGGGTGAAATTCTTTATGACAGGCATGAAAAGCTCATTGTTTATGGTGTGCCCCAACAATTTATAAAGTTGATAGATTTAAAAGTTCCCGTTGCAGTATCACAAGTGAGTTCCGGATGGACTATCATAGGAACCCTTCATGTAAAAGCACACGCCGGCTCATCATATGAAAGACTGTGGGCAACCTTTAAAAAGTTATGTATTTTATTTATTATTCTTGGTGGGGTTTCCTTAATATTTAGTTATTTTATCCTACGTTACCTGCTGCAATCGTTGACGAACATCCAATACCAGGCTGATGCTATCAGTAATAATAACTTCATTCTCAACGATGTTATCCCAAATACTCCTGAATTGAAAAAGGTCGTTCTTGCCATGAATACGATGGTCGGAAAAGTGCAGGGGATATACAACCGGCAATTGGATTATCTTAAGGAATATAAGAATCTTATTTTTAAAGATATAAATACCGGACTCCATAATCGGAAGTTTCTTGTAAAACAGTTGGAAAGCTTTCTTGACAGTGATAATGAAAAAGCTCAGGGACAACTTGTTATTTTAAGTCTGGTGGGAATGGATTCGATTAATATTTCAGTTTGTCACCCGGTACTCGATATCTTTTTCAAAGATCTGGCAGCCATGTTGACGGATGAGACAAAGATGTTGGCCGACGCTGTTACGGCTCAGCTTCCCCGTTATGAATACGGTGTGATTTTGCCGAATTGCTCCGGCGAAGAGAGTCTTGAAATTGCGAATTCACTGATGCAAGGGGTTCTTTCACTGGTTGCCCGCACCCCACAACTGCAGGGTGTTATTTCAAGTTACGGGGGTATCGCTGCCTACGGTCAGACTGATAATCTTAAAACGATTCTGTCAAAAACAGACTATGCATTATCTGTGGCGAAGAGTTGCCTGTCGGGGACAATTGAAACTTTTCAGGAAGGGAGTGATCAGGCCATCCTCGGAAAGTTTGAGTGGAAAACAATGATTGAGGATGCTTTGAATCAAAACCGTTTTTTACTAACTGCTCAGCCTGTCATTTCAGATGCAGGAGAATTGCATCGGGAAGTTTACGTCAATATGATAGATGCCAGGGGAGTACAGCAAAAAGCCGGTTATTTTATGCCGATGGTGACGACATTGGGGCTTGCCAACAAAATAGATCAATATGTACTTGAAAATGCTGTAAAACACCTTGAGAATAATCCAGAACAGCGATTGGCGGTTAATATTACCACCGAATTGTGTACGGAGAGATTATCACTGATATGGCTCAGGAAATTTCTCACTGAAAGTAAACATGTTAAGGGTAATATTGTTTTGGAAATCCAGGAAGAATCGTTGATACAGCATCCTGATATTTATCTTGATATTGTCGGGCTGTTAAAAGGACTGGGGTATTCCTTTGGTATTGATCAATTTACCTTGAATGAGAAAGTGCTCAACCTTCTGAAAGACCTCAACCCGGACTATATCAAGGTTGACCAGGGTTATTTATATGATACAGATAATGAGATTAATACTGAAATGGCTTTAAACGCACTTATTACAATTACAGATAGTCTTGATATCAAACTTATTGCAGTAAAAGTTGAGGATGAACATCAGCGACGGATTCTTACTGAAAAAAATATTAACTATTTTCAGGGGCGCAGTATTTCTGATATTGCACCCTTAGTGGGTTAAAATGAATTATAATATTTCAACAGATCCCTTAATGCAATGTCTGGTGAGTCTGACTAAGCTTAATAATAAACCGGCTTCTGCAGAAGCTCTTGCCCATGGCCTTCCCTTTGATCCTAAAGATCAAAAGCAAAGGCTTTTTAGCATCGATAGACCGAAATCAAATTTTTCCCGTGCTGCTTCCAAAGCAGGTTTTATGTCAAGTCTACAGAATAGAGAATTAAGGGATATTCCGCCGGTTGTTTTACCGGTGATTTTAATCCTGAAAGATGACAATGCCTGTGTTTTGAAAGAGATTTCTTATGAAGATAATGTAGCAGAAATAATCGTACCTACCGTTGATGATGCCCCTATTGAAATAAACCTTGATAAACTTAAAGAAGAATATCTTGGTTATGTTTTCTTTATGAAACGAAAGTATGAAGGGTTTAATACAAAGGGAACCGTTCAAAGGGTCTCAACAAGAAAAAACTGGTTTTTTGGAACCCTGATGAATTTTAGGGGCATTTATGCTCGTGTCATTTTGGCAACATTTCTGATCAATGTCTTTGTTGTTGCCGGGCCTCTTTTTACAATGAATGTTTACGACAGAATCATTCCGCACAATGCCGTTGATACTCTTTGGGTGTTAGCCAGTGGTATATGTCTTATCTATCTGTTTGATTTTATTTTAAAATTTATTAGAACTACGTTTTTGGAAAATGCTGCTAAAAAAAGTGATATAATCATTTCTTCTATTCTTTTTGAGCAGGCTATGAATCTCAAATTAAAAGACAAACCTCGTTCTGTCGGTGCTTTCACAAATACTATTAAAGATTTTGACAGTATCAGGGCTTTTTTTTCATCAAGTGCCATCACCGCTTTTATTGAGTTACCTTTTGCCGTTATTTTTCTGATTGTGATCTATTCTATAAATAAGACTATGGTCATCGTACCGATTGTTATTATCCTGATTGTTTTAATCCTTAGTCTTTCGATGAAGAACACAATATATAAAATTGTTGCGAGTACTTACGAGGCTGCCGGTCGGCGAAATGGCATTCTTGTTGAGGCTCTTTCGAATCTGGAAACAATCAAAGCGTTTAACGCCAGTAGTTCAATGCAATGGCATTGGGAAGAGTCTACGAGTGATATTGCTGCAAAAAGCCTGCGTTCCAGAATCAGATCGAATGGTTTGGCTACTGTCTCTGTATTTCTGACACAGTTTTGTTCTGTGATTATCGTCGTATTGGGTGTCTACATGATTAAGGCTGGTGAGCTTTCCATGGGTGGACTTATTGCTGTTAATATACTTGCATCAAGATCAATTGCTCCCATGAGCCAGGTCGTCTCCCTTTTGGCAAGTTTCGAGCAAATGAAGGCAGGGTTGCAGTCTTTGAACGAACTAATGAAAAAAGAGGTTGAGAGGCCCGAAAAAAAACAATTTATCAGAAGGCCTGAATTTAAGGGAGACATTGAATTTAAAGATGTTAGTTTTTTATATCCTGATGAACAGAAAAAAGCACTGGCAAACGTCAGCTTTCGTATTACTCCCGGAGAAAAGGTTGCTATTATTGGTCAGGTTGGTTCAGGTAAATCGACGATCAGTAAAATTATAATGGGGTTCTATGATGTTAGCGAAGGATCCGTTTTTCTTGATGGACTTGACATTAAACAAATAGATCCTGTGGATTTGAGGCATAATTATGGTTATGTACCACAGGATGTGGTTCTTTTTTCCGGAACAGTGAGAGAGAATATTACGCTTAAAGCTCCTCATGTGAATGATCAGGCTATTATTGAAGCAGCCTCTGTTGGAACGGTAAACAGCTTCACGGATCAACACCCTCTGGGGATGGATCTGCAGGTTGGTGAACGCGGGTTCAACCTGTCAGGCGGTCAGCGGCAGTCTGTTGCTATTGCAAGGTGTTTTGTAACAAACAGTTCTATCGTACTGCTGGATGAACCAACCAATGCAATGGATTTTAATACTGAAGTTCGGGTTATAGCTAACCTGAAAACCAAAATACAGGATAAAACAACAATTATAATAACACATAAACCAACGATTCTCGACATTGTTGATCGTATTATTGTGATGGATAATGGCTGTGTTGTTATGGATGGCCCAAAGCAGGAAATACTCGCTAAACTTGGAGGGACATCGAGTGACACTAAATAAGGATTCAGGTAAAAAAATCGCAAACGCAAGGTCGAAGGGCAGGGGTAGAGACCGTTATAGTAACGATGATATTCAGTTTATGAACAGTCTGAGTGCTGCTGTTCTGGCTGGTAGTCCTGCAAAGTTTAATGTGCTGCTGATTATTATCGGCATTGTGTTTGTTTCTCTTACAATTTGGGCGTCTTTTGCAAAACTGGATGAAAGAACCAGGGGCCTTGGCAAGGTTATTCCCTATCGGCAGATTCAGGTGGTACAGAACCTGGAAGGTGGTATTATCAAAGAAATTCTGGTGAGTGAGGGTGAGGCTGTCAAAAAAGGTCAGATTATCGTCACGATTGATGATACCGGTGCCGGAAGTTCTTTTGCCGAGAGTACTTCCATGGTTAATGAATTGAGGGCCAGGGCTGTTAGATTAAGGGCCGAGGCCAATATCAAACCTTTTAACTTTGACCTTACATCAGTTGAAGAGATGGCTGGTTTAATTGAAAAGGAAAAGCGACTGTATGAAACCAATCTGCGCAGAAAGGCAAATGAAAAGGCTGTATTAGAACAGCGGCTGAATCAGCGTGAGATTGAACTCTCTGAAGCCCGGTTAAATATTCAAATGCTGGCTAAGAGTACCAGGATGATTGAAAGAGAGATTGAACTGACCAAACCCTTGTATCACAAAGGACTTATCTCGGAACTTGAGTATATCCAGTTGAAACAAAAAAACCTGGATAAGAAACATGAATATGCTGTGTCAAAGAAAAGTGCTGAAACCCTGTCTTCAAAAATTACTGAGGCAAAAAATCAGATTCAGGAGTCAGAGAACAGATATTGGGGTGAGGCCCAGAAAGAATACAATAAAGTTATGGCAGATATGCAGCGTCTGGAGAAAACTCAGGTTGCTATTCAGGACAGGGTCGAAAGAACGAATGTAAGATCACCAGTGAATGGTACGGTGAATCAATTGTTGATCAACACCGTAGGTGGTGTTGTGAAACCGGGCATGGATATTATTGAAATCGTACCGAGTGAGGAACGATTACTGGTTGAGGCCAAGATTAAACCCTCTGATATTGCTTTTCTTTATCCGGGATTAAAGGCAGTCGTAAAATTAACGGCTTATGATTTCGCAATTTATGGTGGGCTTGATGGTGTTGTGAAACATATTAGTGCTGATACAATTACTGATGAAAGCCGGGAAGAATTTTATCTTGTCCGTATTGAAACTGAACAAAATTATTTGGGTACTGAAACGAATATGAAAAAAATTATTGTTGGTATGACGGCCCAGGTCGATATTATTACAGGTAAAAAAACAATCATGCAATATTTGATGAAACCTCTTCTTCGTGCAAAAGAGAATGCATTAAGGGAAAAATGATGATCATTATTTGTAGTGATGATAATGTATTGGTAAAGCAATATGCAGCACTTTTGGGTAGAGGCAGTGATGTTAAGCAACTACCTGAAAGTCAAAAATTGAAATACCAGACGATATCCCATGACGATCTTCTGATTATCGATCTGAACAGGTGTAAAGAATCAATGGTTCCTGTTGTCAGTTCACCAGCTATTGCTTTAGCTGCTATACCCGATTACCTGCAGGCCATGCGACTGTTGCAAAAAGGGGTCAGGGGCTATGGAAACCGGCATATGCACAACGAGAACCTCTTACAGGCGCTCACTGCTGTAAGAGCAGGGCAGGTATGGCTCCCCCCTGAAATGATTACAAAAATGATCACCTCTATGCCGGACACAGAACCTGTTAAGGATAATAATGTGTTGGTTGAGCCGTTAAGCAAACGTGAAGAAGAGGTTGTGGCTTTAGTGACCAAGGGGATGTCCAATAAGGAAATTGCTGAAAAAATACATGTGTCGGTTCGAACTGTTAAAGCCCACCTGACATCTGTATATGCAAAAACAGGATTCCGTGATCGGCTTGAACTGGCCGTAAATATGAAAAATACTTGAAGAATTTTCTATAGAGCGCTAAAAAAACCGTAACAACCTTAGGTTGTTACGGTTTTTCTGTATTACTTATCCGATGGAGTCACCTTCATCTGTAAAGAGTTTAATTTTATTTTCCGTATCATCGATTGAAACGATCTGGACAGAATCACTTCCGTTAGAAAAAACACCCCCACCCTGATGACTCCAATTACCATCAGAACCGTTTACATCAACTGTTATCGTGTCTCCTTCGCCACCGGTTACCTGCAGGATATTGTTTGAATCCGTCATATCAAGAACATCATTTAATGTTAACGATATCGATTGAACGTCTTCTGTATTTAAATCCAGCGTTTCAATGTTTTGAATTGTTCCGTCAGACAGAGCGCTGAAGTCCAAAACTGAATTCGATAGCATTAGCGTATCCATGCCCGATCCTCCGTCTACAAGAGTATCGGTTTCATCAAACAGAATAGTATCATCTCCACCACCGGCTTTGATGATATCTGAACCGTCTCCTCCATCTATAATCTCCTGCCCGTCACTTCCTATCAGGTAATCGTCGCCATCTTCACCGGACATTAAAGATGCACCTGATATTTCCAATTTAGATGAACCATCTGATTCAGTTACATAAGTACCGGTTGTCTGTGTCCCGTCACTAAACGTTATAGTGAGACTGACTCCCTGACCCCCAAAAGAAGCTCCGGTATTATTGCCAAGCCGGTTGGTATCTACTCCAAACCAAAAAGCGTCCTGAGTCGTAAAAGAGTCCGGTTCAAAAGTGACTGTCAGCGAAGAGCTGTTATCAGGGGCATCAAACGTAACATCGTCTGAAGCAATTCCTGTTGTATCGGTACCAATGGTTGGAGCCGTTGAGTTTCTTCCCGAGGTGTTAAAGTATGCATTTGTATCACCACCGGCACTCAGGTCCAGTGTTATTGCTGTGATTGAAAGTCCTAAGGTACCATTGAAAGTAAATCCGATCTGATTAGTTTGATTGTGCGTGTTACCGGCACGAACAACAGCTTCAATAGAGTAATCTCCTGAAGGTTGAGGGTTTTGGGTATTAATAATAATATCGTCACCTGAGGTACCGGTAAGATTAATAGAATCGGTTCGTTCAACTTCGACATAGGCACTGTCTGAAATACCGTTATCTGAAATCTCATAGGTAAACCCTTCGCCATCTGCAACATTTGTCAGGGTTACAGAGTCTGATGATGTTGTTAAATCTGTTCCTGCATCCGGGGTGATGGTTGTTACGGAAGCCGATGAACTACCGGAATCATTTGCCAGAAGTGCAGAATGATCAACCTCAAGAGTATCTCCATCGTTAGCATTTGTAATTATTCTGTCATAATTTGCATCGAGGTTTGCAACGTAATCGAGATTTATAACCAGGTCTATTGACATGGTATCACCGTCATTATCGACAGCTGTGATGACAAATATTTCCTGCTCACCGGAAATAGTGTCTTTCGGATTAATTATGTAAAAGTATTCTCCTGTTTCATAATTGATATCGATCGTTCCACCCCTGATAGTTGAAATTGTTGCTGTTGCACCATTCGCAGGATCATACTCATGAAGTTGACCGTCAATCAGTATCGACTCGATATGCCCGCCATCTGCTCCAAGAAGGATTCCTCCATCTCCCTGAGCGGTTAAAAGTGCTGCGTCGCCTTGAACGATACCCTCTGAAACGGTTTCCAGCAGAGTCTGTTTTAAATCAAATGCATTTAAAACCTGAAGGGCGTAAGGATCGGCATCACCATCAGCATTCGTATTAGGATAGGCTATAGGTTCCAGAGAACTTAAATTAACGTTGCTGGTAATCCCGATACCAAACGAGATATCAATATTGTTATTGCTATCACCTACAAATGCTTCCCATGAAGCCTGATCAGCCTCATAGCCGTTATTTGGCTCGCCATCAGAAATAAAATAGACCAGAGTTTTGTCAGCCTGAGGTGCCGTATAGTTGGCTTCAGTTGTTGTCAACGCATCATCATAGTTTGTACCGCCATTTGGTGTTATGTTGTTTAAGTAATCGGTGGCTTCGTTTTTATCATCAACAAACCATTCAGATTTTGTCGCTGAGGACGAAAAAGGAACAAACTGAATATTGACATTGCCAAGGTTGTCATAGGAATCAAACATTGATGATAGAGCATCTTTAGCTATATCCATCCTTGTAGGTGTTCCTGAGTTATTGCCTTCAAGATCCCACCCCATACTACCGGAAGTGTCTAATACGATAACCAGGTTGGTTGTTTGAGAATCACCCGAAGTATCCTGAATATTACTTACAATATTCTCACCGACAGGAGCATCGTCTACAATTGTAATGTTCAGTGATGCCGTTGATGTTGCCCCGGTTCCGTCGCTGACTATGTAGTTGACAGAATCGAGAACGTTATCACCGCTGGTAACGTTTGTCTGTGTGTATTCGTAATACCCTGCCCGTTCTCCGTTAGAATCGTCAAGGTGGACACTGATAGTACCATGAGCCGTGTTCACCGTTAAAATTCCATTTGTTGCAGTGTTGTCCGTATTGCCATCACTTGAAATTTGTGTGATGTTTGCAGTTCCTCCAACACCAAGATCATTATCAAGAAGGTTTCCGGTAATGATTTCTGAATCCGAATCGGCATCCGTGCCTGAACTTAGCCCTGCTTCATAGACGGTTGCTGCATCCGAAACAGTTGTAAGGCTGTCATGACTTACAGTGAATTCTGCTGTGGACGTATCACCATCAGCATCGGCTATGGTGTATTCAAATGTTTCAATATGATTGATTGTTGAAATACCCATGGTAGATGTATAGAGATAACTTCCGTCACTGTTGAACTGAAGCGTACCGAAATTTGAAGTAATGGTATTGTCGGCAATCGGTGTATTACTACTGTTCAGTAAAACGCCGCTGTTATCAAAATGATATGTTTCACAATCAACAGTTATTGAGGAGGCTGATACAGCATAAACCTCAATGGTATCAGCGTCCATATCATCTCCGCCAGCTCCGGTGATGACATTGCCTGTAGCCGTTCCACCGTATCCTACGCTGTCAAGGTCATCAAGGGCAACAGGTGCCGTATCGATAACGTACATTGTTAATGATGCTGTTGCTGTTGCGGTATGATTGTTTGATGCTTCTGTTGATGTTGCTGAAGCTGTTAATGTATATGACTGGCCGCCGCCGCCTGCGTTAGCAAACGCTGTTATGCTAAGGGCTGACGTATCCCAGGATGCTACATCTACAGAGGTATTACCTGCCGTCGCAGTAAATGAATGTGTTCCGTCAGTGAGAGTTGCCCCTTCGGGAATTCCGGATAATTCTATGCTGGTTAATGTCTCAGAACCATCAGAGTCTACGAGGTTTGCAGCAAGAGAAAAAGAAACGGCCTCACCTTCAAGGCCAACAAGGTCATAGCCAGAAAGTTGATCTTCGTAGGTATTTATCTGTGCAATTTCCCCGTCAGTCAGAATTCGATCATAAACCCTGATATCATCAAGTTCACCTTGAAGGTACTCATTGGCACCATTTGAACCAAAGGTTGCACCAAAGCCACTCAGGGCTGTTGAATCCTGAGTCCCGGTGTCTGCAATCTGAGTGTCTTCCAGTACGCCATCAACATATACACGGGTTTCACCAGTTATTTCATCACGTGTAAGAACAACATGATGCCATTGGCCATCATTGACAGCCGTACTTGACTGAGCTCCTGTACTGTTGCCAACGCCCATATTAATATGACCGTTATTGCTGATCCATCCCCATTGAATATCATTCGTACCACCACTTTCCTCCGAGCCAATGATACTAGGTGAGTTCCAGCCTATATCGCTACCTGTATCATTCCCTACAAAACCGTCCGGGAGTTTGATCCACGCCGACAACGTTGCAGTCCCGGCCAGAGGTGCAGTATAATCACCCGTAACGTCCACATAATCACCATCCCCATCAAGAACCATAGATGATTGATTATGGCCGGTTTCCTGGAATTGGGCATCACCCGTTAATACCCCTTCCTTGTTGTCAATCAGGTTATAGGTCCGTCCGCCCATTGTGTCATTTTCGTCAAAAACCCAATGACCTACCAAACCGCTGTTGACAACATTATGGCTGCTGATATTCAGGTCGACCGTCGGTGTATCCGCGACAGCTGCAACCGTTATGATTGAACTTTCTATACTACTCCAGGACGTACCATCGCTCACCTGAAAATCCCAGCTGATATCGGAATCGCTGTTTAGATCCGGCGTAAACGTTAATAAACCGTTTGAAATATCAGCGGCATTTATTTCATCACCAATGGTTACCTGAATACCATTTAATGACAGTTCGCCGGAATCCGGCAGGGAAGCAATTCTGATTTCTGACAGTGAATCTCCACTATCTGTATCATCAAAATTGAAGTTATTAATTTCATAAGTATAAACGGTATCTTCTGCTATTGTCGTTGTGTGATCCGCTGAAATTTCAGGTGCATCATTTGTACCGGTTACCGTTATTGTTATCGTTTCTGAAACCGATTCACCGTCAGCTGTTGTTGCTGTTACTGAAAAGGTTTCAGTAGCAGTCTGACCGGCGGCAAGGCTTTGAGCAGCATTGCTGTCTAATGAATATGTCCAGTCTCCGCCGGAGGTAAGGTCTAACGTACCGTAAGTTCCCGCAGTATCTGTCTGCTCCGTGAATACAGGAGTATCACCAGCATCCGCATCAGAGGTTACAAGGGTACCAGTAGTTGTTAAGGTTGTGTCTTCTGTAACAGCTCCTGTTGCAGTACCGGAAATAACCGGAGCATCTTCTGTACCGGTAACGGTTACAGTTATGTTTTGAGAAACAGTTTCTCCATCGACTGTGGTGGCCGTTGCAGTAAACGCTTCTGTAATATTCTGACCACCTGAGAGACCTTGAGCAGCATTATTATCTAATGCATAGGTCCAGTTTCCATCAGTAGTAAGATTAAGTGTTCCGTAAGTTCCGGCTGTATCTGTTTGTGCAGCAAATGTTGGCATATCAACCGCATCAGCATCGGAAGCGATTAAAGATCCGGTTGTTGTTAATGTAGTATCTTCAGTGACGGTTCCGGTTGCAGTTCCGGTAATAACCGGAGCATCTTCGGTTCCGGTAACAGTCACAGTGATACTTTGTGAAACGGTCTCACCATCAGCGGTCGTTGCTGCTGCCGTAAACGTTTCTGTAATCGTCTCACCCCCCGCGAGGCTTTGAGCTGCATTGTTATCTAATGAATAGGTCCAGTCGCCGTCGGTAGTAAGGTTTAATGTGCCGTATGCTCCGGCAGTATCTGTTTGCGCAGCAAATGTTGGAGTATCACCAGCATCAGTATCTGAAGCGATTAAAGATCCGGTTGTAGTTAGGGTCGTATCTTCAGTAACAGCACCTGTAGCAGTACCAGAAATAATCGGAGCGTCTTCGGTACCGGTAACGGTGACGGTTATGCTTTGAGTAGCTGTTTCTCCATCAGTAGTCGTGGCTGTTGCAGTAAACGTTTCTGTAATAGTTTGACCACCGGCGAGACCTTGAGCCGCATTATTATCTAATACATAGGTCCAGTCGCCATCGGTAGTAAGGTTTAATGTACCGTATGTTCCTGCAGTGTCTGTTTGCGCAGCAAATGTTGGCGTATCGGCAACATCCGCATCTGAAGCAATTAAAGATCCGGTTGTTGTTAGGGTCGTATCTTCAGTAACAGCACCGGTTGCAGTTCCGGTAATAATCGGAGCATCTTCAGTGCCAGAAATAGTGACGGTAATGCTTTGAGATACGGTTTCACCATCAGCCGTGGTAGCCGTTGCCGTAAAAGTCTCTGTAATAGTCTGACCACCTGCGAGACCTTGAGCAGCATTATTATCTAATGCATAGGTCCAGTCGCCACCTGAAGTAAGACTTAAGGTACCGTATGAACCGGCAGTGTTAGTTTGTGTGGTAAACACTGGTGTATCAGCAGCATCAGCATCGGAAGCAAGTAAAGAACCAGTAGTCGTTAAGGTAATGTCTTCAGTAACGATTCCAGTTGCAGTACCAGAAATAACCGGAGCATCTTCAGTACCGGTAACTATTACTGTAATGCTTTGTGATACTGTCTCACCATCAGCAGTGGTAGCAGTTGCAGTAAATGTTTCTGTAACAGTTTGTCCACCGGTAAGGCTTTGAACCGAACTATTATCTAATGAATATGTCCAGGCACCGCCAGCGGTAAGGTTTAATGTCCCGTATGTTCCTGCGGTATCCGTCTGTGCAGTAAAGGTTGGTGTATCAGCCGCATCCACATCAAAGGCTGCAAGATTACCTGCTGTCGTTAAAGTTGTATCTTCAGTAACAGTTCCAGAAGTGTCGCCAGAAACCACCGGAGCATCTTCAGTGCCAGTAACGGTTACCGTAATGCTTTGTGATACTGTCTCACCATCAGCAGTGGTTGCAGTTGCGGTAAATGTTTCTGTAACGGTTTGACCACCGGCTAAATTTTGAGCAGCATTATTATCTAATGCATATGTCCAGTTGCCGTCGGCAGTAAGGTCTAATGTGCCGTAGGCCCCGGCAGTATCAGTTTGTACTGTAAACGTTGGCGTATCACCAGCATCCACGTCGAAAGCAAGTAAAGAACCTGTTGTCGTTAAGGTTGTATCTTCAGTAACAGTTCCGGTAGCAGTACCAGAAATCACTGGAGCATCTTCAGTACCGGTAACGGTTACGGTGATGTTTTGTGAAACGGTTTCTCCATCGGCTGTTGTAGCTGTTGTGGTAAATGTTTCTGTAATAGTTTGACCACCATCAAGGCTTTGAGCCGAAGTGTTATCTAATATATATGTCCAATCGCCGTCAGCAGTAAGATTGAGTGTGCCGTAGGTTCCTGCTGTTTCTGTTTGTGCAGTAAATACCGGCGTATCGATAGTATCCGCATCTGAAGCAACTAAAGTACCTGTAGTCGTTAAGGTTGTGTCTTCTGTAACAGATCCGGTAGCAGTACCAGAAATAATCGGAGCGTCTTCGGTACCGGTAACGGTGACGGTTATGCTTTGAGTAGCTGTTTCTCCATCGACTGTGGTGGCCGTTGCAGTAAACGTTTCTGTAATAGTCTGACCACCTGCGAGACCTTGAGCAGCATTATTATCTAATGCATAGGTCCAGTCGCCATCGGTAGTAAGGTTTAATGTACCGTATGTTCCTGCAGTGTCTGTTTGTGCAGCAAATGTTGGCGTGTCAGCAGCATCAGCATCTGAAGCAACTAAAGATCCGGTTGTAGTTAGGGTCGCATCTTCAGTAACAGCACCGGTTGCAGTTCCTGTAATAACCGGAGCGTCTTCGGTACCGGTAACAGTCACCGTGATACTTTGTGATACAGTTTCTCCATCAACAGTCGTTGCTGTTGCAGTGAAGGTTTCTGTAATTGTCTCGCCGCCTGAAAGATTTTGAGCAGCATTATTATCTAATGCATAGGTCCAGTCGCCGTCGGTAGTAAGGTTTAATGTGCCGTATGTTCCGGCAGTATCTGTTTGCGCAGCAAATGTTGGAGTATCACCCGCATCAGCATCTGAAGCAGTTGACGAACCGGCAGTTGTTAAAGTTGTATCGTAAGTAACAGATCCGGTAGA
>PJEL010002975.1_pt1 | contig 14895 bp, 11 predicted proteins | sample 1853271 | NCBI WGS metagenome assembly PJEL01 (sample SAMN08108733, study PRJNA415343) | Invertebrate metagenome, whole genome shotgun sequencing project. | host: Globobulimina | place: Sweden: Gullmar Fjord | collected 2015-08 | reverse complement strand
CTATCTCGCCAAGGCCAGCGGATGTGCGGTGGTGCTGGTAGGGCATGTCACCAAGGAAGGGCGAGTCGCCGGACCTCGCTTGCTCGAGCATTTGGTCGATAGCGTGCTGTACTTTGAAGGGGATCAATTTCACGCCCACCGTGTGGTTCGAGCAGTCAAAAACAGATACGGCAACACCATGGAAATAGGGCTATTCGAAATGACGGGGGCGGGGCTCATTCCCATCTTATCCCCGGGTACTGCAGGAGTGTTGAGAACTCAACTTGGAGGCGAAGATGCCAACGCGGCTCGGCCGGGCAGTGTGGTATGTCCCGTGATGCAAGGCTCGCGCTGTTTCTTGGTAGAAATCCAAGCATTGACAGCAGATGGCATACTCGGTGCAGCCAAGCGCAAAGCATCTGGACTCGATGGCAACCGATTGCCGATGATGATTGCAGTCTTAGAAAAACATGGCGGATTGCGTCTCGCAGATCAAGATATTTTCACTTCCAGTGTCGGTGGCCTCAAAGTCGTGGAGCCGGCAGCAGATTTGGCGATCGCATTGGCTATTTCAGGAGCACACTACGGCCGTGCGCTCCCCGCAGATTGTGTAGCGATTGGTGAAGTTGGTTTGGGCGGCGAGATTCGGCGTACTCATCAGGTGGCCCAACGGATTCGTGAGTCCGCCCGACTGGGTTTTCATACTATTATTCTCCCGGAAGCCGTTCGAGAAGAATTGGGTGACAACAATTCGCCGAACCTCAAATGTATATTCGTATCGACTATCACTGATGCGCTATCTCATTTGACGTAAGAATCAGTATTCAAGTCCGGTCGAAGATGGATGTTGGATTGAAAGAGCTATTGAAACACCTTGCCCGCTAATTGCGCGGCGGAGATATGCAGTTGACAACCATTCGATCCAGATTCCGACATGAATTCGATGCAGAAATCGGATCGCTCGTCGAACGCCGCTTCAAGTGGTGGATCTTCATATGGCTGTTGTCCTGGCTTCCGTTTGCAGCCGGCAGCCCGCTTGAATTTATCTTGTCCGCCATCCTCATCTGTGTTGGAGGATGGTTTGGCATCAAGCGCCTACAGGAACCAGAAGACCTGCTGCGGCTTGCAATGTGGCTCATCATGGGTGTTTCTGCGATCAGTCTACTCTTGGCATTTGGCGGTCATAGCTCGCCCAGCAAGGCATTATTATTCTCTGGATTCTGTTTTTTAGTTGCGAGTATCTTGCTCCCAATGTCTTCTGGGCAAGCAGCTCGATTGGGATTGGGCATAAGTCTCATATGGCTTGTGGGAACCATTTGGACGTCGACGAATTCGTTTAAACAGATGGTCATCTATGTTCCGTTTCATTGGATCGCGCTTTCATCCCCGATGTGGCTGGGCATAGGAATCATCGCCTTTCGCTCATCGCGATTCAGCCGGGCGTTTGACTCACGCATGTTGCGACAACATCACGACGATTACTCTCGTGAAGTATTCGATGCACGCAAATTTCACGAAGCCATTTTTCCACGGCCGGTGTTGGATGGTCCTATTCAATTTACTTATCTCGATCTTCCTCGTGCGGGGATTGGCGGAGATTTCCTACATACGAATTTTGATGCCAAGGGAACATTGACCTTGGTTTTGCTTGATGTGTCTGGCGATGGGATTTCAGCGGCGCTCACTGTACATCGACTGCAAGGCGAGTTGGAACGTGTCATCGCAGAATCAGAGAGCCGCGCACTCACGCTGGATGAGATGCATCAATCGCTTGACCGATATGTACAACTGACCTTGGCGGGGCTTGGCATTTATGCGTTTGCCATGTTTGTCAGAATTGATCCCACGGGTGCCCTCCAATGGACCGGCGCGGGACACACACCATCTTTCATTCGCAAAGCAGATGGCTCGATCGAACGATTGGAATCGACGACGTGGCCCCTTGGCGCAAGCTTGACGAAAGATCCGAAACAATGCGTCCTTTCTACCACAATGATGCCCGGAGACACATTGCTTGTTCACACGGATGGCGCTTGTGAGGAAATGAATGCAAAAGGCGAGCGACTTGGATTCAAAGGGATGGAACAATTGGTACATGAATCACAAATGCCAACCGAATCATTGGATTGGCCGCACCAACTCGTGCGTGATCTTGAGGCATTTCGCGGGACCGATGAATCGCTCATGGCTATTCGACGTGAGGACATGCTCTTGGCTGTTGTACGATTGGATGCAGGAGAGGAGCGTGCCACATGACCACCACGATCCTCAATCAAACCATTGATGATGCGTTTGATCGCGAAGTTGCATCGATGTTACGCAGGCGTTTTTTGTGGCTGTGTGGAGTGTTGATTTCGTTTGGGCTATTACGCTATGTCATTGCGATCGTGCGACCCTTGGTGTACGCACTCTTTGGTTGGGACTATTCATTTGATTTTTCCAATTTTCAAGAAGGCTGGAATTTCTTAATCGATGAAGGAGGCAGACTCGTTGTTTTGGGGGCCGCACTCTGGATTACCTACACCAAATGCCGCACGCAAGCGCACATTCTCCGTGTCGCCTTTTGGACGATCATCGTACTCGGGATTTCATTCATCGTTGGTCGGCTTGATTTGACCGACCCAATGCCCGTGATATTCCGATCGGGTGAATCGGAAGCGGGCGCAGGTGTGGTGGATCCAATCGCACCACTAGGATTCACACTAGCAGTGATGCATCTCTTCATGTGTTTGTTTCTCCCGTGGTCGCCCAGCCAAGCGATACGACCACTCTTGGTACTCATACCCGTCTGGGCCATGGCCACTTTCGCGTACGATGGATTTGGTCCAGGCTTTATCAATTACGGATTCTTGATTTGGCCAATCATTACCGGAGTTGCGCTCTTCTTTTGCTGGATTCGACAGTCGCAACTCTGGGAGACAGTTGAAAATCGTGTGTTACATCGACACTTTACTGAAGCACATCAGGAATTGCTCGATGCGCGCCGCATACATGAATCCCGATTTCCACAACCGCTTACAGCGGGCCCTGTTCGTCTAAATTTCGCGTATGAACCAATGCGGTTGATTGGCGGTGATTTTATCCACACACGCGTGCAGGAAGATGGGACATTGCACACAGCCCTCATCGATGTAACGGGGCACGGCATTACCGCAGCATTGGCGGTCAATCGTATGGATGGTGAGTTGACCCGCTTGACCGCGGAGAACCCGGACATCGGGCCGGATGAATTATTATCCAAGATCAATCAATACATTCACCTCACGATGGCGAAACATAGCATCTATGCAACCGCGTTTTGTTTTTCGCTCACGCCAGATGGAACACTGGAATGGGTAAACGGCGGACACCCGCCCGGGTTTATCCGACGAGAAAACGGCGACATTGATGAGTTAGATTCGACAACCTTCATGCTCGGCGCATGTCCATCCGAGGCATTCGACCCAGACTGCCAGACAACAACCATATCGCGAGGTGATCAAGTCATTGTATATACCGACGGCGCGTGCGAGGCAGTGGACAAACGTGGTCGACAGTTTGGAATACGAGGACTCCTCCAAGCAATCGAACAATGGGAGCCGAACGGCCAAGTGGACTTGATTCCATTCCTGCCAGAAATCGTTTCAGCCTATCGTGCGGGACCGCCTTTGGATGATGTCCTGTTTGCAGTGGCGACGGTGGATAATGCCAGCACCGTTGTTGTTTAACACTCTATGATGATGTTGCTGTCACTGTCACCAACCAACAGATCCCAATGATGACTTCGCTCATGCACACTTTATTGTCTTCCCATGTTCGGACACCATTCCAAATGAATCGAATGTTACACGATGCAATGCATGCGAGTGTTTTGATGATCGCTTCATTCGTTTGTACTGCCATTGGAGTGGCTCAACCAAACATCACAACTGGCGGAGACAATGGTGTTGTTGAGGCCACACTCCAACAGATTGATGTAGCCCGCAAGCAGGTGTTCGAATTGCCCGAAGGCTCCGATGATCGATTGGATAAGTTAGAACATCTGTTGCGACTTCGGCGAAACTTGATCGCATTGGATGAGTTTCATCCCAATCGTCCGGTGTGGCAAGGCGACTTGGCTTTCGACTTGCTGTTCGTCGCGGGGACTGAAAGTGGATTGAATCTCGAAATAGAGTTCGGAATCACCACGCCCGCTATGCGAACTCATTACCTGGCGTTGGCGGATGAGGCGTTTGCATTAATAGATGAAGCAATCGTGGGTATCGCAGATACCATTTTGGATCTTGAAGAGCAACCACACTTTCAAGATGATGTAAACCTTCAGCAACGCCGACGGCATTTGGTGCAGAACGAACAACAACAACGATTGCCGCTCATCCTCGCATCAGCATTGTTTGCCCAAGCCAATGCAAACCGCAGTCACCCGCAATGGCCCGGTGCGCAGGAACATCTGCCCGACAGACGAGACAACCACACAGTTTGGGCTGAAATTGTCACGCTGGCAGACGAATTGGAATTGGTGCTCAATGAGCCTTGGCGGACGCGATTGCAAACGTATGCAGCAGTGGCTTCCTATCGGCTGGAGCAACCCACCAGTGCGAAGGCAAGGCTCACGGTATTAACGACTCGTGCAATTTCGAGACGCGAAGATGTATTCCGATTGTTTGCGCTTCGACGTATGCTCGCACTCTCGTCAATAGCGCCACCGATCACACAGAGTGATCCATTTTGGAATCTTCTGTATTGTGATCTCGTCTTCGGCGAGCGATTAGATGCTGCCAATACAACTCAAGTTCCCCGTGTTAAAAATCAAGCGGAATGGTTACTTGATGCATATGTTCCGTTTGTCAATATGGCGAGCGAATCATCAACCCAACTTTCTGAAGATGCTCGCGATCGAATGGTGGGGGAGCATGTGGCACGGGTCATTCCTCCATCGATACCCACCGCAGCATTGCCGCCTGCGGTCGTCTTGGCTCAGGCACAACGTGGCATTCGGCATGATGCGGCTCGAGACGATGCGAGGAATACGTTGTTGACGCTGTCGCAGCGCGCAGATCTTTCAAAGGGAATGCAACTGCAAATTGCAATCACGCTTGCCAAAGCAGCCACCATGGATGGCGATAGTGTTGCTGCTTTACAGCAGATGCTTGGACTGTATCAAGATTGGCCGAATGACGACGATGTACGACGCACCTTTGCTGATGCAGTGCTGCAAATGCTGCGTTTTCTTCAGGAGGCACGTAGCAGCCCGGAGAATGTAGTTACCCACGAAGCGCTTTTGCAGACGGCAGTAGAGGTTGCGTTTGCAGGCGATATGAATGCAATTCCCCATGCGAATGATATTGCCTTTCACATGGGAAAATATCATGCCAATTCCAACCGATCTGCAGAAGCAATCACGATGTTTGGGATCGTCGAGTCGGCGTCGCGGTGGTATCGCATTGCAGCCTATGAGAGCGCCGTTGCTCATTTCGCAATAGCAAACAAGTTCATCCATCAAAAACAGTTTGTCTCGACGGAGTCTCGGGAGCACCTCGCATCATGCCGATTAGATGCAGCGAATGCGATTAATGCATCGGTCAATGACGCTCCTGATTCCCATGTAGATGCTGCGGTGCTTGTTGCATCCGCCACGTTGCTGACGGCACGCGTGGCACTGCTTCTCAATGAACATGAGGAAGCGTTGGCAATCCTTGATGCAAATGAGTCGCTCTTCACAAAGGATAGCACATGGCGAATAGAGACATTGCAGTTGCGCACGGATGCCTTGCGTCAATTAGGTCGATCGGATGAAGCGGAAGAGGAATTGCAACGACTGATTGCCGAATCACCTAATGATTCGTTGCGACTCATTCATCGCATGGTCGCTTCTGTCTATGGAAAATTGCAGCAACGAGAACGATTAGGGAGTGGGAGAGAGACGATACAGGACGATGCTCGGTTGCGATTACAGCCATTGGCTGAAATGGAATGGAATGTTGTGCAACAAGTGCAATCTGCGACAGATGACGATCGTCTGCGTGCGCGATTTCATAAGGCTGAGGCTTTACGAATGGGTGGGTCATACGACTTGGCGGAAAGAGAGCTCAAGAACGTTGTCCAAGGATGGCCAAACTCCGCCCAAGCTATTCTTGCCCTCGCAGAGTGTAAGTATCAACTTGGAGACTCGGCTCAGGCAATGCGACTCTTCACGCAAATCGCGAAGTCGTTTGATGATGATCGCCCATGGATGTATTGGCAAGCAGAGTTGCGAATGCTTCAATCATTGGATCGAGCGGACCGCAATACAGATCGCATTTTTCCGTACATTCAACGTCTTCGCCAAAAGGATTCGCAATTGGGAGGCCAGGCTTTGGCTCGACAATTTAGCGAACTCGAACGCAAATACAGTCCATAGTGTTTTGGCACAAACTACGACATCATAATTCGCTTGCCAAAGAGCGACAGTAACATACCCGTTGCAACTTCTGCGGTCCGGTTTCGCTCATCAAGCGCGGGATTTGTCTCAACCAAATCGACCCCAATCACGCGACGCGAATCATGCAGCATTTCCATGACCAAATGAGCTTCTCGATAGGTGAGTCCACCCGCGACCGGCGTTCCTGTGCCCGGTGCGATGGACGGATCAATCGAATCCATATCAAAATTAACATAAATACCCGCGGAGGCTTTGGAAGTGATCGCAATAGCATCGGCTATGACCGCGGGCATGCCCCGCTCGTCAATTTCGCGGGTCGTAAACACTCGAATGCCGTGCTGTTTGAGTAATGTAACTTCCCCTGCATCAAGGTCACGAGCACCTACTAATGCCACATGCTCCGGTTTGATTTTGGCACCAGGGTTTCCTAACGATGTAAATTTTTCATCACCAATGCCAAGTGCAATCGCCAGACTCATGCCGTGTATATTCCCACTCGGGGATGTTTCAGGCGTATTCATATCTGCATGTGCATCAACCCAAAGCACGCCGATCTCCTCTTGGCGGCCGCTAAAGAATTGGGCGGCACCTGCAATGCTGCCAATAGCGAGGCTATGGTCACCGCCGAGCACCAAAGGCATTTCTCCTGCATCAAAGGTATTGCGGACGACCTGAGCGAGACTCTCGCTTGCCGCCAACACCGTTGTCGCATGTTTCATATTGTGCTCAGTTGTGGAATCATCAATGGATTCATAGACCGAGGTACGAATATCACCCCAGTCATGAACGGCATATCCGAGCGCAATGAGCCGATCTTGCAAGTGTGTAATGCGTATTGCAGACGGCCCCATGTCGACGCCGCGATGACCTGCGCCTAAGTCGATAGGTACACCAATGATTCGCAGGGGTGGCTTGTTCATGGTTGCGATCATCCTGTCAATTGCAAATAATGAAGTTGTTCATGGATGGCGGAGTTGCCAGTGGGTCAAGCGATGTGATCAGTCGGATGAACTTGCTGAAGATGATGATGATGATGAACCAGAAGACGTTTTGTCATTCGTCGCCTTCTCTTTGGAAGGGGATTTCTCACCTGACTTGGTTTCCGAAGACGCCGTTGAAGTGGCGTCAGATTTCTTTACTTCCTTCTTCGACTCTTTCTTGGATTCCTTCTTGGATTCGTTTTCTGCATCTGCTCCCTTTTTGTAGGAATCAGATCGATAATCAGTCTCGTAGAATCCGCTTCCCTTGAAGATGACCGCTGCGCCGATGCCGATGAGGCGTTCGAGTTTCAATTTACCACACTCAGGACATTTCTTCTTGACGGGCGCGGTCATGGATTGAAAATGTTCAAATTCATGATCGCAGTTGTTACATACATAGTCATAGGTCGGCATGGTCAACTCAATTCTGAAACGTGTAGAATAGCGCGACGCCGTTACTTGGATTCATCCGAATCAGACGCAGATTTGTCAGCGTCAACATCTTCGGCTGGAACCGCTTTGGCAATGATCACTTTGGCGGGCCGCAACACTGTTTCTCCGAGCGCATAGCCAACCTGAACAAGCGTGACAATGTGATTTGGCTCCATCTCGTCGGTGGGCTGCATCATGACCGCTTCATGTTGATTCGGATCAAATTCCACACCCGGTTCAGCTGCAATCGATGTGAGGTTGCGCTGCTCGAGCATTTGCATCAATCCATCTCGCACCATTTGCACACCTTGGTACAATTGATCGGCTGGCCCTTCAAACTCGCTGGTTGCCGCGTGTTCAAGGGCAAGGTCAAAATTGTCCAAGATTGGAAGGAGATCGCGCATCATATCTTGCCGCGCGATCTGAGCTGCATTGCGTTCGTTCTGCACGCTGCGTTTTTGAAAATTACTGTAATCCGCCAACGCTCGCTGATATTGATCCTTCGCAGAATCTCGTTCTTCTTCGAGCTGCTCGATCAATGCTTGCGTTGCATCCACTTCATCCGAAGGATCAATCGTCAATTGCTCCTCGATCGTTGTTTCCGCAGATTCATCGACAGCATTGGTTTCATCAACGGTGGGCTCAGATTGTGGCTGTGGTTTCTTTCTGCCGATCATGTTGCATCATCTCCAGTTCCGAGAAAATCTTTAATCTTGGATAAGAACCCGTGGCTTTCGGGCTGTACGGAAACATCTTCGGTTTTCGCAAAGTTTCGCAACAACTGTTCCTGCTCAGTACTGAGTTTCTTAGGCACTTCAACGGTTACAGTCGCATACAAGTCACCTCGCCTTTGCGTACGCAGATTGGGAACACCTTTGCCACCGATCTTCATACGTTTACCGTATTGAGTTCCTTTGGCGATTTTGAGAAGGTGACTTTCATCATCCAAAGTAGGTATATCTAATTCGGATCCCAAGGCTGCTTGCGAAAACGTCACGGGTACGGTGATAAATAAATCATCGCCATCGCGATCGAACAATTCATGCTCGTGCACTTCAATCACAACATGTAAATCGCCGCGTATACCTTGTCCGGTAGGGGATTGGTCGGCGCCGGGCGGTTCGCCTTCACCGCGAATGGCGACGGCTTGACCGGTTTGCACACCCGCCGGGATCTTTACCTCGAGAACTCTGCGTTTAGGTTGTCTCCCGTTGCCCGAACAATCCGGACATGGATCTTCGATCACGGTGCCTCGTCCTTTGCATGCTGGGCATGCGGTGACCATACGAAACATTCCGCCAAGCCCCGCTTGCATGACTTGACCATTTCCATCACAAGTGCTGCATTTGGTCGGTTTTGATCCGGGTTTCGCGCCATCGCCTTTGCAGGTATCACAAATGTCCATACGAGTGAAATCAACATCTGCAGATGTGCCGTGCAACACATCCTTCAGATCCACTTCAATTTTGGTCTCGAGATCGTATCCACGGGCTACGCCACGAGATTGCCTTCTCCTGCCACCACCTCCGCCGAATCCGTCAAATCCAGAGAAAATATCGTTGAACATCGAGAAGATGTCGTTCGGATTCATTGTGTTGAAGTCATGGCCTGGCCGCCCGCGCAAACCGTCGTGACCATACTTGTCGTACACACTACGCCGTTCACCATCGGACAGCACTTCATATGCTTCGGCTGCTTCTTTGAATTGTTTCTCTGCTTCTTCGTCACCAGGATTTCGGTCGGGATGAAACTTCATCGCCATGCGCCGATAGGCACGCTTGATGTCATCATTGCTGGCAGCCCGCTCCAGATGCAGGACTTCGTAATAGTCTCGGTTTGTAGCCATTCAAGAATCTCCAGCAGAATCGTCAACACCGTAGTGAGGCAGTAGTCGCTCGTCCCTAACCGTTGGCTTGAATCATCCTCCGCTGGCGGTGACCAAGGAAGAACGAGCCGACTCGAGGTAAACACGAGCCGGCTCGATTGGCATCGCAATGATGGATGAAATCAGTTGCCTGATCAAGCGACCGTGTTTATGCGATCGCGCCTTCAATCGGTTGGGCTTCATCCTTAATATCGGATATCAGCACGTCCGTGGTCAACATTAGAGCAGAAACGGAAGCGGCATTGGTCAACGCACTTTTCACGACCAACGCAGGATCAATGATCCCATCTTTCACCAAATCGGTGTAGGTGCTCGTGGCGGCGTTATAACCGAAGCCACCCTTGCCGTTCATGATCTTTTCGACAACGACGTCGCCATCAGCACCAGCGTTTTCTGCAATCTGTTTTGCAGGAGACTCGAGCGCAGCAGCGATGATATCAAAGCCAAACTTTTGATCGCCTTTTGCCTTCTTGCGACCATCTTGCACGGCCTGAGTTGCACGCACAAAGGCAACTCCGCCGCCGGGCACGAAACCTTCTTGAGCGGCAGCGCGAGTGGCAGCCAACGCATCATCTACAAGATCTTTGCGTTCCTTCATAGCCACTTCGGTTGCAGCACCGACTTGAATGACGGCCACACCGCTGGTCAATTTGGCCAATCGCTCTTGCAGCTTTTCACGGTCGTAATCACTCGTAGATCGTTCATATTGTGATCGAATCTGATCCGCGCGAGCGGTGATGTCTTTCTTCTTGCCACCACCCTGAATAATGGTGGTGTTGTCCTTGTCGATGACGATGCGCTTGGCGTGACCGAGTTCGGCCAACTCAACTGATTCCAGGCTTCGGCCTACATCTTCGGAGAAGAATGTTCCGCCGGTCTGGGTCGCAATATCGCCGAGCATTGATTTGCGTCGATCGCCGAAGCCGGGTGCTTTCACTGCAGCCACTTGAATGACGCCGCGCAAACGGTTGACCACCAAAGCGGCCAATGCTTCATTCTCAACATCTTCTGCAATCACAAGAATGGGTTTGCCCGCGCCAGCGATTTTGTTCAACAATGGCAGGAAGTCAGCGAGATTGCTTACTTTCTTTTCGTTGATCAGGATGTACGCATCTTCAAGCACACATTCAGTGGTCGCAGGATCAGTCATGAAGTAAGGGCTGAGGTATCCCTTGTCAAACTGCATTCCTTCGACATAGTCCAAAGTCGTGTCCGCAGTCTTGCCTTCTTCGACTTCGACAACGCCTTCTGCTCCAACCTTGTTGATCGCTTCAGCAATGATCTTGCCTACTTCGACGTCGTGGTTGGCAGAAACGGTGGCGACTTTTGTGTAGTCCGTTTTGCTATTGCAGGGAGTTGATAACGAATCGACAAATTCGCACGCAACTGCGGACGCAGCTTGAATACCACGTTGCAGTTCGATGGGGTTGTGTCCCGCAATGACATACCGTACACCTTCGGAATAGATTGCATGGGCCAACACGGTGGCGGCAGTCGTGCCGTCACCCGCTTTTTCGGCGGTGCGCTTGGCGACTTCGTTTACCAATTTGGCGCCCATATTTTGGAAGGGGCTCTCAAGCTCAACTTCCTTAGAAACGGAAACGCCATCTTTGGTAATTTTCGGCCCACCGTACGACTTTTGAATCGCTACGGTTCGACCCACGGGACCCATCGTAACGCGAACGGCTTTCGCCAATTGATCAATGCCCTTTTTGATTTCCACCTGGGCGGCATTGTCAAAGATAAGTTGCTTACTTGACATAGTTCTTCTTTCTACATTTCTCAATCAGATTGAATCGAATTCAGTGCAATCGCAATTTAGTGTTGCTTCGCACTGCTTCGGATCATCATCAGGTGCCACTGACACCTACATACGTAAACGCAACATCTGCAAAAACGTGCAACTGCACGTTTATTCAATGATGCCGAGAATTTCGCTTTCGCGCATGATGATTTGCTTCTTACCCTTGGCTTCGATTTCACTGCCCGCATACTTCGAATAGATGACGGTGTCACCCTTCTTGACGGATAATTTGGCGAATGCACCGTCGTCCAACGCTTTGCCGGGTCCAACCGCGACTACCTTGCCTTGCGCAGGCTTCTCCGCGGCACCTTCAGGAAGGTAAATGCCGGACTTCGTTTTGGTCTCGGCTTCGGCAGGTTGAATGAGTACACGGTCTTCGAGGGGCTTGACTTTCATGATAACAATCTACTTTCAGTATCTTTTAATTTATTGAATCGTTGTTTCATTCGGTGTTTGCAATGGAATCAGTTTCCTTGCTGCACCGGTTGCATTTATCATTCTTGTGGAAGTACAACCTTCCAATCCATCGTCAAAGGAGCGAGTGGCTTACATCATTCCGGGCATACCCATGCCGCCGCCCATTCCACCCATGCCTCCCATGCCGGGCATGCCGCCACCCATGCCTCCCATACCACCCATGCCGTCCATGCCGGGCATTCCACCGCCACCTGGGGCTTCCGCACCAGCTTCATCTGGCTTTTCAGCGATGATGCAATCGGTGGTCAACAACAAGCATGATACGCTGGCTGCATTTTGAATGGCTGTACGGTCAACGCGAGCAGGAGTGAGGACGCCCATCTTGATCAGGTCGCCATATTCATCGGTCAAAGCGTTATAGCCAAATGCACCCTTGCCATCCAGAACTTTGGAGACGACAACCGTGCCTTTTTCGCCCGCGTTGTCGGCCAACGTTCGCAGCGGAATGGACAATGCGTTTGCAATAATATCAACACCGAATTTCTCGTCGCCTCTGGCACTCTTGCGAGTTGCTTCCAGTGCGCCAAGTGAGCGCAGGAATGACACGCCGCCGCCGGGGACAATGCCTTCTGACAATGCTGCACGTGTCGCGTGCAATGCATCTTCGACCATCGCTTTTTTCTGCTTCAACTCTGCCTCAGATGCGGCACCGACGTTGACTTGCGCTACGCCACCTGCGAGTTTGGCCAACCGTTCTTGCAATTTCTCACGATCATAATCGCTGGAGGTCAATTCGATTTCACGTCGGATTTGCTCAATGCGAGATTGAATATCCTTGGTTGAGCCGACACCTTCGATGATGGTGGTGTTGTCGCCGTCAATCTCGATTTTCTTAGCCATGCCGAGATGGTCAAGCGTGACATCGTCGAGCTCAATACCGAGATCGTTCATGATTGCAGTAGCGCCCGTCAAGACCGCCAAGTCTTGCAACATCGATTTGCGACGATCGCCATAGCCCGGTGCTTTGACCGCAGCCACTTGCAAGACACCTCGCAATTTGTTGATGACGAGGGTGCTGAGTGCTTCGCCTGATACATCTTCCGCGATGATCAGGAGTGGCTTCTTCGTGCCTTGTACTTTTTCAAGGAACGGGATGAATTTCGTAAGTGCGTCGATCTTACCTTCGTAGATAAGGATCAAAGGCTTACTCAACTCGATCTTCATGTCATCAACATTGGTAACGAAGTTGGGGGACAAGTATCCACGATCGAATTGCATGCCTTCCACGACATCTACGTACGTTTCAAGACTCTTGCCTTCTTCAACGGTAATCACACCATCTTTGCCAACTTTTTCAAACGCGTTGGCCATGATTTTGCCGACGGAAGGATCGTTGTTGGAACTGATGGTGGCCACGTTTTGAATATCAGCCTTGCCTTTGACAGGCTTGGCCAAATTTTCGATCTCGCCCGTCACGGTTGTAACTGCTTTGCGAATACCTCGAACGAGCGCGTTGGCGTCGGCTCCTGCAGCGATTGATTTCAAGCCTTCCTTGAAGATTGCTTCAGCCAAAATCGTCGCAGTGGTCGTGCCATCACCCGCATCATCGCTTGTCTTGCTAGCAGCTTCTTTGACCAGTTGAGCGCCCATGTTTTCAAATTTGTTGCGCAGTTCGATTTCTTCTGCGACACTCACGCCGTCCTTGGTGACGGTCGGGCCGCCCCAAGATTTGTCCAATACCGCATTGCGGCCGCGCGGGCCCAAAGTCGATTTCACCGCGGAGGCGAGTTTTTCGACGCCGGCCAAAAGTTGGGTTCGTGCGTCCACATCAAATGCGAGTTCTTTGACTGCCATTCTATGAGTCTCCAAGCAAGTATGTTCGTTCTCGAAAGATTATCTATCAATAACTCAAACCGTCGTACGCTCAGGTGCAGGTCGGAGCAAAGACCATGGAGAGAATCGAACGGCCAACGGTGCTATCTACCCACCTCATCTATATAATAGATAGATCGTGGGAACACCAAGCCGTCCTTCTAATCCAATCCTGTTCGCTGTCTGCCTGCTCACTCCCTTACCAAGTAAAGGACCAGAGCGTGCAAGATGTATATGCAATGGCCATGCCACCCGCGGGAGGCGGTGAACATTCACAGTGACCCCTGGTGAGAGGCTGCAAACCCATATTTTGGGCTGAGTACTTTGATGTGATTCACTGCGAATTGACAAACATCATTCCCCAGAAGTCATTCTCTGCCAACCTGACAGGGAGGCACAAACACCAGTTGACCTTGAAAGCAGCGAGGCTGCTGCTCTTTCCACGAGTCGCCCTCCGCTTGATATTCGCCCATGGGAAGCAGCAGGGGATTGTGCTCGTGAAGATACGCCGATGTGAGAATGCAAGCTGACGCAATCTACGAATGCTTGCCATCGCCTCCCGCAGATCGTCGGCTACAATGGCTCCCAATCGCCGAATGAATCTGGTGACCAGTAGCCAAGTTCGTTTGCAAGGCAGCAAGCATGTTGGTTCTGGCTAGTGAGGTGAGAAGCGGTGCGGTTCGGTGCAGTGAGGTGGTTGGGACGAATTTTTGTGCGGGTGTAACTCAATTGGTAGAGTGTCAGCCTTCCAAGCTGAATGTTGCCGGTTCGACTCCGGTCACCCGCTTTGGTCGTAAATCTAAGCTACGCAACGACTTGCGTAACCTCAAAATGACGTTTTGAGAGATGCTTTAGAGTCCGCTTCAGGGGTAATTACCCAAAAGCTAACTTGAGAGGTCTCACAATGTCCAAGCGTCAGCGAATTACCGTCCCCAAATACGAATATCACAAGGCTTCGAATACTGCACGAGTCCGGCTCGGAGGCAGGTGCTTTTCATTGGGCAAATACGACTCGCCTTCATCACATGCAAAGTACGACCGGCTCATTTCGGAATGGATGACGGCAGGTTGACGGTGTAGCCAATGCGCTGGCTCGTCTCCGATAGTTGATCCTCGAGCTGTGTTC
>PJEL010002974.1_pt1 | contig 14897 bp, 11 predicted proteins | sample 1853271 | NCBI WGS metagenome assembly PJEL01 (sample SAMN08108733, study PRJNA415343) | Invertebrate metagenome, whole genome shotgun sequencing project. | host: Globobulimina | place: Sweden: Gullmar Fjord | collected 2015-08 | reverse complement strand
GCCTTTGGGTTAATTGTTACACTTGTCTGGTTGTATATAGAGATTTTAAGGCTGCTGGCAAAACTGAGGGATAGAAGATAGTTTTTCCGGAAATCTAACATAAAGGAGCAAGATAGTATGACGCAAAAGAAATTTAAAGCACTCATAGTAAAAGAAGATGCTGACAAAACATTTGCGAGAGAGATTAATGAGAGATCAGTAGATGAACTTCCTGAAGGAGATATATTAATCAGAGTCAACTACTCATCTTTAAATTACAAGGATGCACTCTCAGCTTCAGGTAATAAGGGGGTAACAAAAAACTACCCGCATACTCCTGGGATTGACGCTGCAGGTATTGTTGTAGAGAGTAGGAATGATGAGTTTCTCCCGGGAGATGAAGTTATCGTTACAAGCTATGATCTTGGAATGAATACCCCTGGAGGATTCGGCCAACATATAAGAGTTCCCGCCAGCTGGGTAGTAAAGTGTCCTGATACTCTTACATTAAAGGAAAGCATGGTGTACGGCACGGCCGGGTTTACTGCTGCATTGTCTGTATTCAAAATGGTACAGCAGGGAGTAACTCCAAATCAGGGTGAAATACTTGTGACAGGAGCAACAGGCGGAGTAGGCAGTGTCGCAGTTGCGATTCTTGCTAAAGCCGGATATAAGGTTGTTGCAGCAAGTGGGAAAGAGGAGGAGAAACAGTTCCTGCTTGACCTTGGTGCCGCGGAAGTTATCCACCGGAGTGAAGCAACAGACACATCAGGGCGTCCTGTTATTAAAGGAAGATGGGCTGGTGTTATCGATACCGTAGGCGGAGATATTCTCGCAACAGCAATCAAGTCCACAAAATACGGCGGGGCCGTAACGTGCTGCGGTAACGTTGCATCTGCGGAGCTTTCAACTACTGTTTTCCCATTCATTTTAAGAAGCATCAGCCTGCTAGGAATCGACTCAGCAAACTGCCCAATGAATATACGGCAGAAAATATGGAATATAATATCTGATGAATGGAAATTGGAAAATCTTGATTACCTGACCAAAGAGATATCACTTGAAGAGCTGGATCAGAATATTGAGCTTATTTTAAAGGGGAAATTAAAAGGCAGGACTGTTGTGAATTTAATGTAATAGTGAATCTTGGAATACTTTAAATTTATCTAAAATGAGTGGGATAAGTTTTCACTTAAACATTAAACTTAAAATTAATTATGTCCCCGTCTTTAAGCGGATAAGTCTTACCTTCAAGCCGGGCAAGACCTTTTTCCTTTACCACGGCCATGCTCTCATCTGAAGAAATGAAGTCATCGTAGCCGACGGTTTCCGCTCTAATAAAACCTCTTTCGATATCGGAATGTATCTTGCCGGCGGCCTGCTGAGCATGGGTTCCGGCCCTAATGGTCCAGGCCCTTACTTCATCCTCGCCGACTGTAAAAAATGAGATAAGACCGAGTGCCTGGTAGGAGACACGGCAAAGTTTGTTCATGGCCGGTTCGTCAATGCCTAGGTCTTCAAGGAATGCTTCAGCTTCATCTGAAGGAAGCTGAGCTATTTCCATCTCGATCTTTCCGCAGAGGATTACTACCGGAGGGATTATTCCTTGTCCGATCTCTTTGAAGTATGCTTCGATTTCATCCTGGTACTTTTTTATCTTATCTGAATCAAGATCACTCTCATCTATATTGAGAACTATTATTTCCGGTATGGTTGAAAGGAATTGATAAGGAAGCATCTGCCGTTTTTCTTCATCGTTAAACTCAATATTCCTGAGTGACTTTTCTTCCTCCAGCGCATTTTTGCATTTCTCCAAAAGCTTCTTGTCAGCCTCATCCTGTTTCTTGCCCCTTTTTTCCTGCTTCTCAATAGACTCTATTCTCTTCTCAACTAATTCAAGGTCTCCGAGGATAAGCTCCGACTCAAAGGAAGTTACATCCCGCACCGGATTCACGCTGCCCAGTGGGTGCATGGTAGACTCATCTTCAAACGATCGCACAACGTGTACAACAGCATCAGAGTCTTTTATTAGATTAAAGACCTTAATGTTTTGCGAAACATCCCCGCCTGCCGCCACAGTTGTAATGCCAGGAAAGTCAACATATTCGACTGTTGCAAATGTGGTTTTTTTGGGCTCATACACAGCTGACAGTTTATCGATCCTTACATCCGGTATTTTTACTATCCCCGGATGGGCATCGCCTGCTGCAATGGATGTAGCATATGATGTTATCTCGAGGTCCTGACCTGTGAGGGCATTGAAGACCGTTGTCTTTCCGGAGTTGGAAAATCCTGTGATTATAAGTTTCATTATTTTATCCGCAGATTTCGCAGATTAACACAGATTAGACAAACTGCAAAGCATCTGTGTTAATACTACTTTATTTCTTTAAACGTCTCGTACGCTGCCCGAGCGGTTTTCTTTATATCAGCATTCGTATGTGCAAGCGACATAAAGCCCGCCTCAAATGCAGATGGAGCAAGGTTCACTCCCTTTTCCAGCATCTTAATAAAAAACTTTCCGAACATTGCAGTGTCAGTGTTTGCGGCATCCGTGAAGTTATACACTTCCTTATCAGTGAAATATGTGCAGAACATGGTGCCTGCTCTGTAGAACTTTGTTTTGACTCCTGCACGCTTTGCTGCATCCTTAAGAGCTTCTTCAAGGGCCGCTGATTTTTCCAGGAGTTTTTTATATGTACCGGGCTGAGATAGTATTTTCAGATTTTCTATTCCGGCTGTCATTGCGAGTGGATTTCCGGATAAAGTTCCTGCCTGGTATACAGGACCGTCCGGGGAGATATTTCTCATGATCTCCTTCTTACCGCCGTAAGCGCCTACAGGAAGACCGCCGCCGATCACTTTCCCAAGGCATGTCATGTCCGGTTTAATCTTGAATGCTTTTTGTGCACCGCCAAATGATACCCTAAAGCCGGTCATGACTTCATCAAATATCAGGACAATACCGTGCTTCTTCGTTATCGCTCTAAGCCCTTCAAGATACCCCGGCTTAGGCAGGATGCATCCGCTATTTCCAACAACCGGTTCTATAATGACACACGCTATGCTCTTCCCCGCCTTTTCGCATATATTCCTGAATGCCTTTAAATCATTATAGGGAAGTGTAATTGTATTCTTTGCATAATCCTTTGGCACACCGGGGCTTGTTGGCACACCGAATGTGGCCAGACCAGAACCCGCCTTCACAAGGAGCCCGTCAGCATGTCCGTGATAGCAACCTTCAAACTTAATAACCTTGTCCCTGCCAGTATAACCTCTTGCGGCCCTGATCGCGCTCATTGTTGCTTCAGTGCCGGAATTGACCATTCTCATGACTTCCATTGATGGGTATACTTTGCGCACCATAGTTGCGAGTTCGATCTCAAGAGGAGTGGGGGCGCCAAAGCTCGTACCTTTTTCAGCGGCTTTTTTCAGAGCATTAACAATTTTGGGATGTGCATGACCCACAATCATAGGTCCCCATGATAGTACGTAATCTATATACTCATTGCCGTCAACATCGTATATCTTTGACCCCTTTGCGGAATCAATAAAGAGCGGGTTTCCGCCTACTGCACTGAACGCTCGCACGGGACTGTTGACTCCCCCGGGCATAATGCGTTTGGCTTTAGTAAATAACTCTTTAGATTTTTTATGACTCAGTTTTGACATAGTAGACTCCTGGATTAAGTAAATTTATTATAAATATTATTTAACTATTATAAGCGAGAAGTTAAAAAATAACGCATGATTAATTGATTGCCCAATCAGTACTTATTCCGCCAGCTTCCGGATACTCCTTATCCTCTCAAGCACCGGCGGATGCGAATAATGAAACATGGCATACAGTGGATGGGGATGGAGATTGGAGAGGTTATCTTTCGAGAGCTTTACCAGGGCGGTGATCATACTTTCTGAATTCCCTGTTAATTCGTATGAATATTTGTCCGCTTCGTATTCATGCTTCCTTGAGAAGTAATTCGAAATAGGGCTAAAAGGAACGGAGACTATGGATCCGATGAAACTGAGCAGAACCACTTTTGCAAAAAAAGAACTCTCGTTAATATTGAAAACTTCAATCAGAAAATCACTCTGCAGCGCCCTGAATGCGACATATAGCACTATCAATGCGATAAATTGGGTCACCACAATATGCTTGAGCAGGTGCTTCTTTTTCCAGTGCCCGGCTTCATGGGCAAGGACAGCCAGGACTTCGTCCCTGTCCATAGTCTCAAGGAGAGTATCGTAAAGGACTATACGCTTTACTTTCCCGATGCCAGTAAAATATGCGTTGGTATGCTTCGTCCTCTTTGAAGCATCGACCTTAAAGACACGACTTACTTTAAGTCCGACCTTTTCCATAATCGCACGTATCCCGTTCTCAAGCTCCTTGTCCTCAATTGGAGTAAACCTGTGGAACAAAGGTTCGATAACAAATGGGGAAATGTACATCATGAATATTCCGAAAGCAAGAAAGAATAACCAAACCCAGAGCCACCAAAGATCCGGACTCTTCTGGATAATGAGCAGACCGACAGAAATCAACAGAGACATCAGGATAGTAGAAATGAGCAGGGACTTCACCGTATCGCTGACCCACAGCTTCGGTGTCATAGTGTTGAAGCCATATTTGTTCTCAATTTTGAATGTGCTGTATAGACTGAACGGCATTGACATGACGGTCTCTGCATACGTCAAGAGCAGAAAGAATATTAATCCGGACACAATAAATGATAATTGCAGCGAGACGATCCACGAGTTATACATATTAAAAAGCAGAAAGATAAATAGCAGAAAAACGATATTATTAAATGTTGCTGAAACAAAACCGAACCGGGAATTCTCTACATTATAATCACGGGTCTTACTGAGCAGCTCCTGATCGATATGTCCCTCAAACTCAGCGGGTATGATAGATCCATACTTTTTCAGATGGGACAAGTTCAGCAAATCAAGCCAGTACCCAAAAGCAACTACTGCGACATACGCTGTAATGATAGTAATAAGATATCCGCTCATACCGCACTATGTTCCACAATAAACAGGAGTAATGTCAATTGTAAAATTGATCAAATCCTAACCATACTAGCATCTACCCATCCTTCTGCATTTTAATATAAGGAATGGTAAATGCCGCAACAAACATCAGGTCACCGATAACGAGCAATGAATACGGGTACGGCTTTGGCATCTTCAGATCCATGATGGCACCTGTATCAAACATAAAAGAATACAGTACCACCGCTGTGCCTGCAAGCGTAAGAATGAGTGAGACATAGGAGGGCTTAAACCTGAGCCCTTTTTGACATGCATTAACTAGAAGCATTCCGGTAATTACCATAATAAGTGCGACAGATACAGGGGCTATCACAGGACCAATCCAGGTCTTTGGGATAAGAAACAGGACGTCCCAATCAAAGAGAGTTGCCGGCCAGTCCAGGATCACTTTAAGCCACACATAGTAGAATATGTCCCATATTCCGAAGGCAGTAATAAAATATCCGAAGCGCTCCCAAAAAGTTTTTCCAGCAATAGCGCATACAGCCAGAAGCATGACGATTGTCGCAGCCTCCCGATATATTTCAACGACTATTTTATAATCATTTTCAAATACCTTTAGAGGAAATATAAAACCTTCAGGATGGAAAATCGCCCTCAGATAAACTACAACCGCTGATTCAATATATGCCATCGCAATGCCGAAGATGATGACCCAGATCATTTTGGAGGTATTACTGTTCATTTTTAATCTGTGAAATCTGTGGACTAGAACTTAAGTTTAAGCAACGACTCCGGATTTACACTCACCCCATTGAGCTTCACGCTCATATGAAGGTGAGGGCCCGTCGCCCTACCTGAGCTTCCAATGAGGCCGATAACCTGTCCCTTTGAAACACTGTCCCCTTTGGAAGCCTTAAACTTTGAAAGGTGCATATACACCGAATAGAGCCCCATGCCATGGTCGACAATGAGCGTATTACCCCCGTAGAAAAGGTCATCAGTTAATACAACGGCCCCCGAATTAATTGACATAACAGGAGTGCCAGTCTTCCCCCGATAATCCATCCCTCTGTGCACACTGGTCTTCTTTTCGTTCATGATCCGCTTGACGCCGTAAACCTCCGAAACTTCCGTTCCCGTCGGATCGGTGAACCCGCTACTCCATACCTTACCTGTCTGCTCGGGCCATATCTTATTAAGACGCATGGCCTCTTTTACTGCTCTCTTCTGGTTTTCAGGATTCAGAGTGACTTTCCCTTCGGGTAGGGTGAGCTTCACTGTCTTAAATTTATGAGATTTTACCGTGAGGTTTAGCACCTGTGTGTCTTCGCCATGAGTTACTGACACAGTATATTTATCAGGAGGCGTATTCACATCCACTGGTACTAACGCTATAAGCAGGCCCCCATCAGCTGGGAAGAATTTGATAGTATTGCCGCGGAATTCCGCCTGTGCAGAACTGCCGGCTTCACCCTGAATTGTAAGAAGAAATACATCGCCGGGGATTACTTCAGCCGGGTAAATATCAACTGCGTACGCTTGAGGAGTTGCTAACAGAAGAAGCGCAACAACCGCGGCAAAAAATGCTCTATAAAACAATTTCATAGTCAAGATAATTCATTATAGCAAAAAACGCCAGGTCTATTGGACTATTGATTTTTAATCTACTTTGCCTTACCTTATATACAGTCAGATTATGAAAGGTCAGGAACACTCATGCTTGATATAAGATTTGTAAGAGAACATACCGACGAGGTCACTGCCGCACTTAAAAAGCGGGGGGAAAGTACTGAAATACTCGATAAGTTCCTTTCTATTGAGACAAAGAGAAGGGATTTATTGAAAATAGTTGAAGAACAGAGGCAGGCCCGAAATACTGTAACAAAAGAGATCGGCAATCTTAAAAAGCAGGGGGGCGACGCATCCCATGTGTTAAAAGAGGCAAAAAAGATCTCTGATCAAATCGCCGGAAAAGAGAGTGAACTGAAGGAGCTTGAAGTCCAGGCAATGCAGGAGCTCTTATTAATCCCAAACATTCCTCATGAATCAACGCCGGAAGGCACAGATGAGACCCAGAATAAAGAGATAAGGATATGGGGCACAAAGCCCGAATTTTCATTTGAACCTAAGAACCACTGGGATATCGGCGAAGACCTCGATATCCTGGACTTCGAACGGGCAGGAAAAATCGCAGGCGCCCGGTTCGTTATCAATAAAGGTGCTGGCGCAAGGCTTGAGAGGGCCCTGATAAATTTCATGCTCAACATACACACGAAGGAGCACGGATATACGGAAATTATGCCCCCTGTTCTGGTCAACAGGGAATCGATGACCGGCACAGGTCAGCTGCCGAAGTTCGAAGATGATCTATTTAAATTAGAAGATGATTCAAAGGGATTTCTCCTCATCCCTACAGCAGAAGTCCCTGTCACGAACATTCATCGCGACGAGATATTAAAAGAAGATGAGCTGCCCATATATTACACTGCACATACTCCGTGCTTCAGAAAAGAAGCCGGGTCATATGGAAAAGATACCAGAGGACTTATTCGGCAGCATCAGTTTAATAAAGTAGAACTCGTAAAGTTTGTGAAGCCCGAAGACTCATACGATGAGCTGGAAGCACTGACAACGAATGCCGAAGAAATATTAAAGAGGTTGGGGCTTCATTATCGTGTTATCAGCCTTTGCACCGGAGATATCGGTTTTTCTTCTGCAAAAACATATGATCTTGAGGTATGGTTTCCGGCTCAGGGTAAATTTCGGGAAATCTCCTCGTGCTCTAATTTCGAGGATTTCCAGGGCAGAAGGGCTAGTATCAGGTTCAAGAGAGCGGGGAAAAAAGGGACAGAGTTCGTCCATACGCTGAACGGCTCCGGTCTCGCAATCGGCCGTACACTAGCAGCAATCCTGGAGAACTTCCAACAGGAAGACGGTTCTGTTATAATACCTGACGCGCTTAGACATTTTATGGGCGTCGACAGTATAATTAAAAGTTAAGAATTACAACTTACGAATTTAATGTCTTTTTTATTAATTCGTAATCAGTGGCGTGGAGGAGTGGCCGAGTGGTTGAAGGCGGCGGTCTTGAAAACCGTTGAGCGAAAGTTCCGTGGGTTCGAATCCTACCTCCTCCGCCATAAATTTCCCGCTTAGAATTTCTTATAGCAAAATAAGAATATCTTTTTAGAAGTACAGACTCCGTTCCTGCTATACTAAACGGAACCAAAAAATACCCAATTATAAGGAGGTGGAATCTTGAAAAAGATTATCATCGGATTTGTGTCCGTTCTATGTGTGTTGTCTCTTTTTGTTGTGTCCAATGCAAGTGCTGAAGCAAAGTATATTGGTGCAAAAAAATGTAAAGCATGCCACATGAAGCAGTTCAAATCCTGGAAAAAAACGACAATGGCAACAAGTTTTGACAACCTGAAAGCAGGCGTGAAAGCAGCAGAAAAGACAGCAGCAGGGCTTGATGCTGCAAAAGATTACACCCACGATGCAGATTGCTTAAAATGCCACACAACAGGTTATGGCAAACCAGGCGGTTTCACAAGCATCGAAGAAACACCGAAGCTTGCCGGCGTTCAGTGTGAAGGATGTCATGGCCCAGGCAGTGAGTACGCTAAAGCCATGAAGAAGAATAAGAAAGCATGGAAAAAGTCAGGCTACACGTCTGAAGAGCTCAAGGCAATAGGGCTTACCATTCCTTCAGAAGATGAAGCAGGATGTATGGCATGCCACGGCGGCGACAGCCCATTTACTGAAAAGGTCGATGCCAAGTACAAGTGGGATTTTAAGCCAAGGCTTGAAAATACACACGATCATTTTCCTTTAAAGTACAAAAAAGGACATTAATCGTTAATTATTAAAAACCGGCGTCCTCTGCTCAGAGGATGCCGGTTTTTTTGTTTTCCATCCGCAGATTAAAGAAAGAATATAAACGCAGAGGCACAGAGAATAATAATACGTAAAAAGTGTTTTCTGGTAAGTGGTCATTAATGTCTTTCTCTGTGTCTCTGTGGTTTAATCAAGTTTTTTTAATCTGTGTAATCTGCGCAATCTGTGGATAAAAACCTGCGGATTATCTAACACCCACCATGAGAAGTGATATCGCAGCGGGCGTTACTCCGGGGATCCTGCTCGCCTGTCCCAGGTTCAGCGGTCTAATTTCTTCAAGCTTCTCGACAATTTCTCGTGAAAGGCCGTTAATACCCCTGTAATTAAATCCTTCCGGAATAGTTTTCTTTTCAATTTTATTAAACTTTTCCGCCTGTTCCGCCTGGCGTTTAATATATCCTTTATATTTTGTCTGGATTTCCACCTGATTTATCTCATCCGGTTTCATTATTTGATCCGAAGGAGCAATTTCGGCAAGATCAGCATATTTCACTTCGGGCCTCTTAAGCAACTGATACAGCAAAACCGACTCTTTAATCGGAGAACCGCCGAGCCTTTCCAACAGTGGATTAATAATATTAGGTTTCACCCTTGTGGTTTTAAGCCTGTCCAGCTCACCTTCTATATTATTTTTCTTTTGCGTAAAAGCCTTGTATTGTTCACTGTCGATAAGACCTATTTCATAACCCTGTTCCATAAGACGCAGGTCTGCATTATCCTGTCTGAGCAAGAGCCTGTATTCAGCTCGGGACGTGAACATCCGGTAGGGTTCTTCAGTCCCCTTTGTGACAAGATCGTCTATCAATACAGCGATATAAGCTTCATGCCTGCCGAGGATTAATGGTTTCTTCTTTTTCAGTTTAAGCCCCGCATTAATACCCGCGACCAGCCCCTGTGCAGCAGCTTCTTCATAGCCGGAAGTACCGTTTATCTGACCTGCCAAATAAAGTCCTTCAATATGTTTTGTCTCTAGTGTGGGCCGCAGCTGAGTCGGGTAGACAAAGTCATACTCTATCGCGTACCCGGGTTTATTAATCACCGCATTTTCAAGCCCTTTAATGCTGTTTATCATATTAATCTGTACTTCATGAGGCATACTCGTTGATATACCGTTCGCATAATACTCATCACTATCAATCCCCTCCGGCTCAAGGAATATCTGGTGTCTCGGCTTGTCCTTAAATTTAACTATTTTGTCTTCAATCGAAGGGCAGTAGCGAGGGCCGATTCCTGTTATGACACCGCTGTAAAGCGGAGAATATTTAAGATTATCATGAATAATCTTATGGGTGAGAGCACTCGTATATGTTATGTAACACGGGAGTTGAGGGTTTGTTATCTCCTTTGTAAAAATAGACATTGAAGGAGGAGGCACATCTCCGTCCTGAATCTCCATGGCTGAAAAATCTATACTGTCTCTGGCAATCCTCGGAGGAGTTCCGGTCTTAAGTCGTCCGATCTTAAAACCAATTTCAGCCAGACTCTTTGAGAGGTTTATCGAAGGCGGTTCACCCACCCTGCCAGCCGGATAATGATCAAGACCGATATGAATTAACCCGTTTAAAAATGTCCCTGTTGCCACAATGACCGCCTTAGCCTTGTAGACATGCTCAGTAGTCCTTACCCCGCTGACCCGCTCTCCATCAATTAGCAGCTCTTCTATGTTCTCTGCCCTGATATCCAGCCCACTCTGTGCCTCAAGGGCCTCCCGCATATGTTGTCTGTACAGCGCTCTATCGGCCTGCACCCGAGTAGCCCAAACAGCAGGTCCTTTGCTTCTGTTCAGTATCTTGAACTGTATTCCAGCCTTGTCTGTAACCTTTGCCATCTCCCCGCCAAGGGCATCTATTTCTTTAACAATATGACTCTTGGCAAGTCCACCTATGGCCGGGTTGCAGGACATCTGACCGATTGTATCAAGGCTCATTGTAAAAATGACTGTACTTAAGCCCATCCTAGAAGTCGCAAGTGCTGCCTCACACCCTGCGTGGCCTGCTCCGATTACTATGACATCGTAATTATTATTCATACTATGTTTCAGTCCCCTTTTAGGGATTTATTCAACATTATTCATAAATGGGGAATTCATTAACACGGGGAAGGGCCGCAATAATTATAATGGGACACCGTGAAAGAATTAAGTGTAAAAACTAGAGTTAAGCGCTATCCTCTCCAGTAGCGAACATTCCCAACGTCAACATGTACAAACTTTGAGCGGGGATAATATCCCACGCCCCCTGCCTGGAGTTTCATTGCAGCTTTCCTGATTTTCTTGAGGCTGTATCCGGGCACTCTAATATCAGCGGCTTTGCCGTACATATGCATACTGTTTTTGGCTACGCCCTTATTCCTCTGTCTCAGCATTGCATTAGACCGGGGGGAACGGTATCCTGAAATAATATGAAAAGGCTCTCTGATACCAAGCTTTTGCTGAATGCCATGCAAAAGATCAATGAGATCTCTATTGATCGGTTTTACTCGACCGGTCCGGGCATCCCTACACAGATGGTTGATATGCTCAAGGCCTTCAGTGATATATTTACCGTCTCTCCAGTATGTTGTTTCGATATTTTCCTTTGTATAGACATTATGAAGGCAGATTATTCTCTCTTCTGAACGCCTTTCAAAAGCAGCGAAAACTTGGGGGGGGACAATGGCCGTAGCAGCAGTCAGCAGGCCAATCCCGAGAAATGATCTACGACTTATTCTATGTTCTAAATCTGGCCGACTATCAATATTTAATAAATTCAACAAGTTGCTCTCCGAACACACTTTAAACGAAATGATTATATCATGTGATTACGTAAATCATCAAATAAATATTACATTATAAATATTAATCAAAAGGAGTGCGTGTGGTTCGGCTGTGAAATGAGGTACGGTTTTTTCACCTAATGCAGAGACTAGTTTTTAGTCATTTGAACATTGCCTACCGGTAGGGAGATGAGCTGGCTTTGAGCTATTACATTATGCCTTGTAACTTCTAGCAACGGTGCCATAAATACATTCGCTTCTTACAACACCACATTAATATTCCTGCATCTCTTTAACCAGATCGACTTTTTTATCTTTAAGATATGACTCCAATGCTTCTTCTATAATTTCTTTTACTTTTTTTCTGTCCCAGTAGGCTAGAGCTTTTACCTTCTCCAAATGCTCTTTTTTCACAATAAACGTGGCCCTCGTCCAATCCGCTTTGAGTCCGGCCTCAGATGTCTTGACTTTCGCCAGCCCGTTTACAGGTTTGGGGTCTGACATGTATCTTTCTAATTTATTTGTCTGCATGCCGTGCTTGTACAAGGCCATTTCAATAGTTGCATGCAGCAGGTCCTCTTCAAACGGTTTAATGATAAAACCGTAAGGCTCAGCAATCTTTGCACGCTCAATAGTAGTATTATCTGATACAGCTGTAAGAAATACTACAGGAATATTAAAGCGAGATGATAACTGGTGGGCAACATCAATGCCGTCAACTGGACCATTCAATTCTATTTCAGATATGACCAGATCTGGCCTATAATCCTCGGCTTTTTGAATTGCTTCTTGCCCGGAGTACACTATATCCAAAACATTATAGTTTAGTTTTTCAAGAACCGCTTCCAGATCCTTGGCAATGATACCTTCTTTTTCTACGATTAAAATACGTGATTTATTTTGCACATCTACCTCCCGAATATAATAGTATAATTTGTACCGTTATTTCTATCAACTTCCATTGTTCCGCCAAGCTGCCCTATCAGGGCATTAACGATTAGCAAGCCCATTGAATCAGATGTTTTTGCATCGTTGTCCTCCGGCAGACCTGCACCGTTATCACCGATACTTAGTATGAGCGAATCTTTCTGAGAATATATTTTTATGCTAATTTCCCCGTCTACTCCATTAGGAAATGCATACTGTAGCGAATTCGTGATCAGTTCGTTTGCAATCAACCCGCAGGGAATGGCTGTATTGATATCAAGCATAATATACTCAAGATCCAGTATTACTTTTACCCTATCCGGGCTGACTTCATAAAATGAAACAAGACTACTTGCCAGATCAGAAATATATTCCTGAATATTAATGTTCGTAAAGTGTTCTGTCTGATACAGCTTTTCGTGCACCAGGGCAATTGCCTTTACCCTGTTCTGACATTCCATGATCATATCGTACGCACTACTGTCCTGAATGTATCTCTTCTGGAGATTGAAGAAGCTGCAAATAAGCTGCAAATTATTTTTCACTCTGTGATGAATCTCACGCAATAGAGTTTCATTCTCCCTAAGAGCAGCTTTGATCTGTTCCTCCGACTCTTTCCGCTCAGTGATATCCCTCGCAATCGCCACTAAATAATTTGCCCTGTCCTGCTTGACCATCTTTACACTTAACTCAACAGGCACTAGAGATCCGTCCTTGCACTTATGATGTCCTTCCATAATCACATTTTGACTTTGCTTGACCCGCTCAACATATTGTAACCAAGAGTACTCATCAGACAAATCTGCTTCAATGTCGTTGAAATTCTTACACTGCAGCTCATCCCTGCTATACCCGAGACGGGCACATGCTTTATCATTCACATATAGAAATCTGCCTTTTTTAGAATCCATAATCATCATCGCATCGTTTGATCTATTCATCAGGCCCTGAAACAACTGCCGGTCTCTTTCCGCTTTCCTTCGATCTCTCAAGTCCCTCACCACTGCCACGAAACCACCGCTGTTTTCAGGTCCTGTTTGTGAAAGCGAAAGCTCGACCGGAAATTCATGCCCGTCACGATGGTACGCAGTTGTCTCAATCTGTTTCATGAAATTATGATCTTTAAGCTCCAGAGAGAGCGAATTTGCCGATTGTGATTTTGAGTTATAGTATTGCGGAGGGATAATCGTATCAGCAGCAATCCGCCCCACCGCTTCCTCGCTTGACCAGCCAAAGATAGTTTCAGCCTTTTCATTCCACATTTCTACAACACCTTTTGTATCCGCAGTAATAATTGCATCAAAAGAGTTGCTGGCTATTAAACACGCCTTCTCATCCGCCTGTCTTTTTATTATCTCCCGGGAACTTATGACTTCTTCGGTAAGGTCCTGAAAACGCTCCTTGAGAATTTGGAGCTGATCACCTTTAGACAACTCCCGGGGCTTCTGGCCCAGGACCAACCCGGAGAAATCGGCAATGCTCCGGTTAATTTTTTGAATATGAAGCGTAATCCAATACATTATAAAAGCGAAGGTCACGATGAGCGCAAAACTCACCATGTTACGCTCCTGACGGGCCCTTGAAATTACTGCTCCAGCCATTGACTCCACTTCCTGAAGCGGGACAAAAGACACCTGCTTCAGTGGAAGCTCGGAAGCTCCATAGTCAAAGAATTCACGACCGGTAATAATGTAACGGTTTTTCAATATATCCAACCGGGCACCAAGGGGGAGTTCTTTATTGTTATTGCTTGTTAAAATGCGCGGGGGCTGTCCAGCTGTGATAAAGGCAACTAATCGGTCCTCTTTGAATATACCCTGAGATGCACTCAAAAAATCGTCATCAATAGGAGACACCAGCATTAACGTGGTCAGGACCTGTCCGGCAGCATTATAGATTGATTCAGAAGTAATAAGAAATGGGGATTCAGCTATATTGGTAATAAAGCTTTGATTTCGACTCTTTTCAATTAGAAGCGGAGTCGGCTCATATAAAGATTCAGGGGCTTGTTCCCCGCGGCTGCCATATACTTCTCTAAGCTGCATCCGGGAATCAAACAATAGTGCATAGCGCGGACTGACAACGGTCCTCAGTATTGATCGACTCGGAAACCAAACCGGAGTTCTTTTATGAAATTGTATACTGCGGGCATCCACATCACTCCAATTTTGCTTATTAACATAGTCCCTAAAACCAGACATTGCTGTAATCAATTTTATAGAACTCTGGAAGGACTTCACATACCGATCAAAACTAAGCCGGTTTTCCAATGCATATTTATCAAGTTTTTCGGTCATCTGTTGGTGGAACATGACTCTCAACTTATTGCTTTGATA
>PJEL010002973.1_pt1 | contig 14898 bp, 11 predicted proteins | sample 1853271 | NCBI WGS metagenome assembly PJEL01 (sample SAMN08108733, study PRJNA415343) | Invertebrate metagenome, whole genome shotgun sequencing project. | host: Globobulimina | place: Sweden: Gullmar Fjord | collected 2015-08 | reverse complement strand
CGCCTTAAGCGCAGTATACGTAGTCGTCAAACTATTATTGATGCCATGTTGGTGTTAACAGAGCAAGGGCAATATATACCAACCGCTCAACAAGTTGCTGATCAAGCCAATATTTCTATTCGAACCGTTTTTCGCCATTTCACCGAAATGGAGCATTTATATAAAGAATTAGATGATGCCGTCAGACCTAGTTATGAAAAATATTTTATGATTGATGATGTATCTGGCCCTTTAGACGAAAGGATTGAACAACTTGTACAAAGTCGTTTAAATGCTTATCAGGAGACGTTTCATATTAATAAAGCTAGCCATGCTTTGTTTTGGCGCTCAGCTTTACTTACAGAGACGTACCAAAAAAATCAGAAGCTATTAAGAACATTGATGTTAAAAGCGTTGCCTGAACTTAAAGACAAACACATTGATATTATTGAGATGGCGGATGCTATTACCTCTTTTGAAGTTTTTGATCGTTATTTTACTTATCAACAACTTCCTATTGAAGAATGTGAACGCCTATTTATTGCGCAATTAAAGCAGCTTGTATTGGATTAACAATTGATTTAAGACCTGCTGTAAAGCCAGAGCACATGCTCTGGCTTTTTTGTTGGTATTGAATTTTTAATAGAGAGCTAATACCAATTCTATTAAGTTATTGCTCACTTGTACTGGTTAAAATAAGCCATGCCTTCGTTACTCTCAATCCCAATAGCGAGCTATTACTCAATCGAGCGCCTTGTCCTGATTCATTTTTCCTTCGCACAACAAGATCACGAACTTAATAGAAATGGTATAAATGACCGTTGAGCGGCTTAGATTGTATATTGTTAATTCTTAATAATATTGTATATCAGAGCAAAGCCATAAAGAGTTGAATATCGATAAATGCCTTGCTTACAAATATGATCTTCAATTTTGTGAAGGTGGCTCTTTAAAGTGGGAAAGATAAAGAAATGCCAGGGCAAGCCTGGCATTTATATTAAAGAAGCTAGCCAGTAAATCTGGCGTTCTTTGAGCGACTAAAAGCGTTTTTTGATGCTAACGCCATAAGTGGCTGGCTCGGTATAGAAGTTGTTAATTTTTCCTGTTTGCAGTGGCGCTGGAATAGAATTCGGACTCCAGTCTTCGTCATCTTTACCTATATTTCGTCCCCACAACACCACGTCAAAATCGTATTGTTCAAAGTTAAAGAATAATCTTGCGTTGAATACGCCTTGAGCGTCGCGATGACTAATAGGGTCACTTGAGCTTTCGGTGAACAAATCACCTATGTAGCTGTATTCGATCATTGCATATGAATACACGTCTTCCATCAGCATAAACCCTTGTTCTATTCCTAAGGTTCCTTTGGATTTTGGTTGTGTAAACGGACGATCGCCAGAACGATCACAGTATGGAGCTGGCGTGCCATTTTCTAGCATCTGTTGACCTGGGTCGGTTTGACCTGTATGCCAAGGGGTCGTATTCCAGCATGGACCTTTTTCAAATGAATCGAAAATAGCGTCGGTATAACTATAAGAAAGACTAACGCGTGTGTATTCTAAAGGGATCCATAAAGACTCTAGCTCGATACCTTTTACTAAGTAATCACCCGCATTTTGCATTGAGAAAGAGTTACCGATAAACACATTAGACTGAAAGTCCTCTGTCTTAGTGTGATGAGCAGCAACATTGACTCTTAAATTTGACTCAGGGAAGTCGACTTTCAACCCGACTTCAGTTGCTTTTGAATTCTCGGAATCAAATATTGGATCAAAACCCACGGCAATTCGGTCGGTATTGGTGCCGCCAGATTTATACCCTGTGCCGTACGAAACATAGGCCATTAATGTAGAATTTGGCTGGTAAGTTAATTTTACTGTACCTGAGACCTGCTCATCACTCAACGAAGTGCTTAAATCTGGGCGCGATGCTGTTTTTGAAGACATTGATTGTGCCATCCAACCCTCTTGCTGGAAAGGTGAAAAAGTTTGGATAGCCTGCATAAATTGTGGACTACCTATGGGAATTGCCCCAGTCGATATCCCTTGAAGTGCTAGACCCGCTGCCGCACCGTTGTACAACAGGCTACTTGGGGTGATCGTTTGTGGAAAAGCTGGATTGCCAATATGGGTGATGGCAGTAGATTGGGTTGCGCCACTGTCGTAAATTTCCTCAAAAACATTCGTCAATTTTTTGTTTTCTTCGGTGTAACGTAAGCCTGCCGTTATGATCAGCTGATCGGTTAGTTGATAATCAAACTGACCAAACACGGCCCAGCTGTCGTGTTCTTGATCGGAATAATCAGCAAACAAAGAATTAGATATTGGAACCGCTGCTGGAGCAACAAGGCCGTTTGTTGCAGCACTGAGAATATTGATACCATTAAGAAGATCATTAAATTGCCCACCTAAAATCCCATTCAATACGAATGGGCTCATTTCGGTATAGCTCCTGGTCGAATTCAACCCGTCAATAGTTTGATCGAAATAAAACAAGCCTGCGGTGGCGTTTAGTTTGTTACTAACATAGTCAAGTCGTAATTCTTGTGAAAATGATTTTTGTTCTAGTTCGTTGTTTGAAGTGAAAAAATTTGCATTAGTGTAATCACTGTCATATGCCTCTATATAAGAGAACTCGCGGAAACCACTTATAGAGACCAATGTGGTTGAATCTGACAAAACCCATTCTAGCTGTGCCGATACACCTTTATCTTCAATTTCAATAGACGGCAACATATTAGTCGCCACAACATAATCGTCATATTGTTCGGCATTAGTTATCGTTACACCTGGCAGTTGCGATAATACGGCGTCTGAGCCAAATTTTCCGTCTATACCTGACGCTTGATAATTATTAATGACAGTGCCAGCCGCGCAACAGGTTTCATCTAACTCGGCGTAATCAGCGATAATACGAAGCGTTATATCGTCATTTGGGGTATACAAAGCTTGTAGTCGAGTACCAGAGCGATCTTTATCGTTAATTTTGTCTTTACCCAAATTAACGTCGCTTATATAACCATCTCTGCTGGAATTGAAATAAGATATGCGAAAAGCCAATTCATCGTCAATCGCTGAAATTGATTTAGCGAAGCCCAAATCAACTAAACCTAAATTGCCAACGTTCATTTCAACGTAACCGCTGCCGTCATGATCAGGCGCTACACTTTGTACCAACACAGCACCGGATGGCGTATTTTTACCAAATAAAGTGCCTTGGGGACCTCGAAGTACCTGAACCGACTCTATGTCGTAGAAGTTGTTGGTAAGTGCTCCCTGTTTAGCGCGGTATACCCCATCCATATAGAGGCCAACCGAAGACTCTGAGCCAAAGTTTTGGCTAGAGGTTCCCACACCACGAATTGAAAACATTGCCGCAGCAGGGCTAGTTGATTGATTTACGGTCATCCCCGGTACGCTTGTTTGCAAATCAAATACGTCTTTAATTACACCTTCGGCGAGTGCATCACCAGATATAGCTGTTACAGCAACAGGAACTTGTTGCAGGTTTTGTACGCGTTTTTGTGCGGTTACTTCAATAACTTCTAAATCTGACTTTTTAGTTTCAGCTTTTGTCGTTTCGGCTTCTTGAGCAGCGACAGATAGATTAACGCCCGAGACAATTAGAGATATTAATACTGCGATTGGCTTTTTTTTGCTAATGAACGTTTTCATATAGACTCCCCATGATGTTATTTGCTTTATAACTGTTTTTTATTTGTTTTTTATTTGTTTTTTATTTGTTTTTTATTTGTTTTTTATTTGTTCTACAACTGTTTTCTTTTTATTCGCTTATCTATGAAAACATTATGTCACAACGGTTGTCAATACTTTGAGTGGTAAAATAGTCACAAATAGTGACAATATATAACATTTGCTACTTAACTTATTGAAATTTAATGGGATTTATTTTTTCTTTGTGTATTTAGCCTGACCACTAAAGACTAAAAAATTAGTATTAATAAAACTATTGACACAAAAAGTGACATAATGCATATTAAAAGGCAGATTGAAGTTAAAAAAAGAGTATGGTTGTGAATGTATATCAGGTAAAAAATAAATTAGCTGTCGTCACCGGCGGCTCTAGTGGTATTGGTTTAGCGATTGCCAAGGTGTTAGCTGAACAAGGTTTTACTTTGTTATTAGTTGCTCGTAATCAGCAAAAGTTAGACGATGCTGCTGAGCAGATTTCTACTCAATCTTCTAGTCAATACTCTTCTCAAAATAGCACTACAGTTTATACCGCAAGTATCGATGTAACTGACATAGAACAAGTAAAATCCTTAGCCGGAAAAGTCAAAGAAATTGCCCCATGTGCGGATTTAATTGTTAACAGTGCAGGCATTGTAAGTGGCGGATATTTAGTTGATACGCCTTTAGAAGAGTGGGACCGGTTATATCAATTTAATGTACGAGGTTTAGTCTCTGTTCTACAAACTTTAATCCCTGATATGCAACAACAATTTTACCAAGATGGTGAGCAACGTCATGTTGTAAATTTAGCGTCTGCAGCAGCTTATATGAATACTTTAGGCATGTCGGCATATGGCTCGACTAAAGCGGGTGTTATATCATTTAGTGAGTCTTTGGCTCATGAATTAAAAAGTGAAAACATAGGGGTAACTGCAGTGTGCCCAGAATTCGTTAAAACTCCAATTGGTGAAAAGGTAACCTTGTTTGGGCGTATGGATCATCCCAAAGCGCATAGACAAATCAAAAAAGGCTTCGAAAATTCAAGTATTACTGCTGAGCAGCTTGCCGAAAAAATGCTTCAAGCTGTAGCCAAAAATAAATTATTAATTCCTATGGGCAAGCAGGCGAGTTTTCTATATCACTTCAAACGTTTATTACCAAGAGCAGGGTTTAACATGATCTTTAAGTCAACGGTTGGTAATGGCAATCAGAGCAAAACTAATAAAACTAACTCAAAAAAAGTGACGTAAACCGAAAAGTATGAAGGCCATTAAATATGTAGCATTAAAAGTTGTGGTTAATTACTGCGGTGTTGTTTTTTAAGCAGATAAGCCCCTTTTACTTATACATCGGAGCGTAGCGGCTCAACATTAATCACTGATTTTACATAGCTTACTGCTAGCGACACGTTTTTCTTATTGCTTGTTCGACAAACAACAACTTGTCTTGACCAAAAACGCGGGTATCTTTGTATTTAAAGCTAGGGACGCCCCATAAACCTAAGTCAAACAGCTCTTTTAGGTTAGTATCAGCCCACTCCCGCCAGCTTTGATTGTTGAGCATTGATTGTGCTTTTTGCCAGTCTAAATCACTTTTTTCGACGATATGTTTTAAACCGTTACCTGAATCTGAAAAGACTCTTTGACTCCAAACCGCAGTGGCATAGTTCTTCATAAACTCGATTTCTTTCCCTTGCGATTTTGCGTAGTCAAACAAGGCGTAACAACGTTCTACACCTTTGCCCAATGGATCTGCTATCTTGCCAAACGCTAGCCCATAAGATTTAGCTTCGCGCTTAGTATCTAACGCTATATACATGCCTTTCTTTTTAGGAACCTTCATGCCGCGCATTAACATTGGCAGTACAGGCTTTAATTCCAATGGGATTTGATAGTGTTCAGTTAGCTTAATTGCCCGTAATAAACCTAAGTAGGAGTAGGGACTGCGAATGGAAAAGTAGAGTGTTAACGGTGTAGTTTTGTCTTCAATTTGTTTACTTATTGGCTGATATAAATCATGTAATTTGTTGTATTTGATAACTTGGGGTGCAAATGGCATCAGCGCATTAAGGCGTTTTTCAAGATATTGCAGGCGCTCCAGTCCCCAATACCATTCTCCGCCATAATGTAGAGTACCACTGAGATAATGACCTTGATCCAATAAATCATTTTCATTGGTGCTTAGTTGTTCTTTTAATTCTTGGAGATCAGCGCTTAGTTGATCCGTTATGACTTGCTCAGTTATTACTTGCTCAATAAAAGGGGCATTGTTTTGCCATGCCGCATGAAATATCTCTATTGCTTGGGTTAAAAATTCAGGATGATTTTCAAGTTGAGTAAGTAATAAACTCACATCCTGAGTGAGTTTATCTCTTAAACAAAAGTTCATTGGCTTTGTTAGTTGATATAATTCAGCCATGCGAGTGCAGTCGTTAAGGACATTTTTATCCCAAAGTTGAGGCTCGGGATACATGTCACCCTGCTTTTGTAACACGGTTTTAAACTTGAAGGTTAGATTATATCTTTGTTTAAGCTTCGGCAATATTTGTAGCAGTAAATAACTGGCAGGATCATCTATCGCGATATACACGTCCACAGTATGAGACTGATTAAGCCTTTTTCTTTTTGACTCAGTATTTAACCTGTTTTTGTATATGCGCTTATCACTAAGTAGAAACTCGGTAACGTATGAAATAAGGTACTTTTTCATTGCCATCCATCTATATTATTATTGTTGCTCTTTATATTAATGGCATGGTTTATGTCACAACTCAAGGCGTTAAGAATTCAATATCAGGAAATCGATATGAAAGCCATCGTATGTGAACAATTTTGCCTAGAATTTTAAATGAAATTAAAACACCATAATACTCAAAATAGCCAAACGACTTAAGGCAAGGTTAGCAAAAGAAAAGGTTAAAGTTATTGTAACTTTATAAACTATTTTTGCTATTTGCTATTGGCTATTGGCAAGGGCCAGTATGACTTGGTTTCTTAACCAATGGTTGGCTGGGTCTTTGTCTAATTTTTTATGCCAATAAAGTTGTAAATCTAGACCATGCAGCTCAGCAGGTAATTCGAATAATTTAATCGGAAAGTGAGCTTGATAAATAGTCGCTATACTTTGTGGTAGTGTAAGTAATAAGTCTGTTTTCGACATGATTTGAAAAGCACTGAAATACTGTTGGCACCGAAAAGAAACATTCCTTTGCAGGCCTAAGCGGCTAAGCTCATAATCTTCATAACTCATCCCCGAAGTTCGGCTTGAAACCACCACATGTTTTGCTTGTAAATAATCATGCAAGCTTAAATTTTCAGTAATTTTGCTGTGTTTGTCATTGGCTACAACTAACATTTTGTCCGATCTTAAAGGTGTATGGAGTATGTCTTTATCCACCGCCAAGTTGGTATCTATAACTAAGTCAAAGGTGCCAGAGGCTAAATTACTGGCCATTTCATTGCGATTGATTCTACCGCTGGTAAGTTGAATATGAGGTGCGGTTGTAGTGAAAGCTAATACTAATTTATGCATAACAACATTATCAATGCCTGTATGCATGGCGATAGAAAAGTGTTTGTGGCTTGAGTTTGGAGAAAACTGCTTTGCCTGTAACACACTTAATTGAAGCTGGTATATGGATGAGCGCACATTATCAATGATATTTTCCGCTAAAGGAGTGGGTAACATCTTACTACCTTGTCTAGTAAACAAAGGATCGTCAAAGTTCGCTCGCAGTTTAGCCAGCGAGTGGCTTATAGCTGGCTGAGATAAATTCAATGCCTTGGCAGCCTGACTCACGTTACCTTCTCGGAAAATAGCTTCAAAGACGATAAATAAATTTAAGTCTAATTTCATAGTAATTCTCTAGCTGCTCATTGGCACAATTAGGGCATTAATAGTTATTGATGACTATTCTAATTACGAATAGTGGTTAATAACTATAATTCATTTGTTTTATTTATAACTTAGTTTTAGCATAGGGTCAATATTATTAGCATAGGTTATGACATTACATGAGAGGGAGTCGGGTTTTTATAACTGGTGGCGCGAGTGGTTTAGGTAAAGCTATTGCCATGTTTTATGCCAAGTCAGGCGCTAAGGTTGCAATTGGTGATATCAATGATAGTAAATTAGAGCAAACTAAGCAGGAGTTAATGCAGTTGACTTCAGATGTGCTCACTTTTCATTGTGATATCACCAAGCTTACCGATTTAGAAAAAGTAAGAAGTGAGGTAGAAATTCAATGGCAAGGCTTGGACATCTTAGTTAATAACGCTGGAGTTGTAGGGCAGGTTGGCGAAGTAGAAGAGTTAACCATGTCTCAATGGCAACAAGTTTTTGAAATAAACTTACTTGGTGTTATCCGAGGCTGCAAAGTTTTTAACCCATTATTTAAACAACAAAAAAGTGGTGCTGTGGTTAATATTGCTTCTATGGCAGGTATTACCAATGCACCGCAAATGGGGATTTATAATTGTAGTAAAGCGGGGGTGATCGCCTTAACTGAAACACTTTATTATGAATTAGCACCTTACAATGTTTCTGCCCATGCTGTTTGTCCTGCTTTTTTCAAAACCAATTTAACCGACTCCATGTTATCAAGTGATAAGTCTATTGGTTTTGTGAACAAGCTAATGGAAAGTTCTCCATTAACCGCTGACGATATTGCCACCATGATTGCTAAGCAAGTAGAAAACAAAGACTTGTTCTTGTTACCCCATAAGAGAGAACGCAATTTGTATTTATTGAAACGTTTATTACCAAATTGGTTCTTTAATAAAATGTCTCAAATTTACAATAAAGGCTTCAGCAAAAAAGTTGGGGCTAAATAACATGGCAAATGTTTATCTTATCCGCCATGGACAAGCTTCATGGGGCAAATCTAACTACGATAAATTATCGGAGTTAGGTGCGCAACAAGGCCGTATTTTAGGTCAACATTGGCAATATTTTGATAAGCCTGATGTTTGTTATTCAGGTGGAATGTTACGCCATAGTCAAACCGCTGATGCTTTCTGGAAAGGCGCGGGTCAAACTATGCCGGTTAATATGCATGAAGGGTTAAATGAGTTTGATCATCTCGATGTGCTCAAGTGTTATAACCCCGATTGGCATAATCAAACAGCATTTGGCGCTTTTCTTAAAGAACAAACTTACCCAAATAAAGCGTTCGTTACCGAGTTTAGCCAAGCTTTGCGACGCTGGAGTAGTGGTAGTTTTGATAATTACCAAGAGTCCTTTCAAGGCTTTAAAAAACGCTGTGTAAAAGCGTTAGAGGATATCAAGACACAAGTGGAAATGACAGAGCAGTTAACAGCTGAAAAACATTCGAAGAATATTTTGGTGTTTACTTCAGGTGGAGTTATTTCATCAATTTGTGCGCACTATTGGCAATTACCCGATCACCAATTAATGCTGATAAATCAACAGATAGTTAATACATCAGTAACTAAGTTGATGTTTAATAAAAATAAAACAAGCGTAGATATGATTAATAACTATAGCCATTTAGAAATAGCGGGCAATCAATTTATCACTCGAAAATAACAGTGAGGAGAAAACAATATGAATTTTGAATACAGTGAAAAAGTTAAGGGTCTTCTAGAAAAGTTAACGGCTTTTATGGATGAATATGTTTATCCAAACGAAGATAAAATGCATCAGCAGGTGGCAGAAAGTAACTGGAATACGCCGCCTATAATGAAAGAGCTTCAGGCAAAAGCCCGTGAGCTTGGTTTGTGGAATTTATTTTTACCACCTATTTACGGTGACTATAGTCCTGGGCTAACTAACTTAGAATATGCTCCTTTAGCCGAAATCATGGGCAGAGTGCACTGGGCACCAGAAGTATTTAACTGCGCTGCGCCAGATACTGGCAATATGGAAGTTTTAGCTAAATACGGTAATGAAGAGCAAAAGAATAAATGGTTAAAGCCATTATTAAATGCCGAGATCCGATCGGCATTTGCAATGACAGAGCCAGAGGTGGCGTCAAGTGATGCAACTAATATTGAGACTAGTATTGAGCGTGACGGTGATGAATATGTGATCAATGGTCGCAAGTTTTACATCAGTGGGGCTCAGCGTAAACAATGTGAAATTATGATTGTTATGGGTAAATCAGACCCAGATAATGCCAATCGTTATATTCAACAATCTATGGTACTTGTGCCGATGTACACGCCAGGTGTCAACATAATACGTCCAATGAAAGTCATGGGTTATGACGATGCACCGGAAGGGCACTCAGAAATTGTTTTCGACAAGGTTAGAGTGCCTATTGAAAACATTATTGTAGGTGAGGGTAAAGGCTTTGAAATTGCTCAAGGTCGTTTAGGTCCGGGGCGTATACATCATTGCATGCGCTCTGTTGGTATCGCTCAACGTGCATTAGAAGCCATGGCTAAACGCGTTAACGAACGAGTGGTATTTGGTCAACCTATGATCAAACAACAATCTATTCGTGAAGATATTGCCAAGTCAGTTTGTGAAATTGAACAAGCTCGTTTATTAACGCTAAAAGCGGCGCAAAAAATGGATGATGAAGGCAACAAAGCCGCCAAAGAACTCATCGCTATGATTAAAATTATTGCACCTTCCATGGCCCTTAAAGTCATAGACAGAGCTATGCAATGTCATGGAGCCGTTGGGTTAAGTCAAGATACCTTCTTAGCGCAGTCGTGGGCAGGTCAACGCAGTTTACGATTGGCAGATGGCCCAGATCAAGTGCATATGATGCAGTTGGGCCGAGACTATGCTAAACGTTTTAAGTCGAAATAGGGAAGATATGATGAGTAACTATGATATAGATTTAGCCAAGTTAAATGAATATTTAGAAGCCAATGTTGCTGGTTTTATAGGTCCTATTAGTCTGGAAAAGTTTGCTGGTGGACAATCAAACCCAACGTTTAAAGTAACAGCTAAGTCTGGCATTTATGTATTACGCTGTCAGCCTCCCGGTAAATTATTAAAGTCGGCTCACGCCGTAGATCGAGAGTTTAAAGTGCTTCATGCATTAGCAGACTCGCAGGTGCCAGTCGCCAAAGTATTTCATTTATGTGAAGACGTTGAAGTCATTGGCTCTATGTTTTATCTAATGGAATATATCGAAGGCAATGTTCATTGGAATGCCGCCCTTGAAGAAGCGCAAGATAATCAACAACGCACTCAAATGTACGATTTAATGAACAAAACGTTAGTGGCCTTACATTCTGTTGATGTTGATGCCGTTGGTTTAACGGATTATGGCCGTAAAGAGGGCTATTACCAGCGTCAATTTAGTACTTGGACGAAGCAATATCGTGCGTCTGAGATAGATAAGTTAGATGCGATGGAGCAACTTATGACTTGGTTGGAAGCCAACCTTCCACAAGAAGATGGCACTTATTCCTTAGTCCATGGTGATTTTCGTTTGGACAATATGATGTTTAGTCAAGATAACAGCGAGATCATTGCGGTGTTAGATTGGGAGCTGTCAACGGTTGGTCACCCCTATGCAGACTTAGCCTACCAATGTATGCAAATGCGAATGGGGCAAGGTTCAGGTGTAATGGATGGTTTAGCAGGAATAGACAGAGCAAGTCTTGGTATTCCAACGGAAGAAGAATACGTAGCACTATATTGTCAGCGGATGGGCATTGAGAAAATTGATAACTGGACGTTTTATTTAGCCTTTAGCTTTTTCCGTTTAGCGGCGATAGCTCAAGGTGTGGCAAAACGAGCTCAGCAAGGCAACGCTTCTAGTGCTAAGGCCAAACAAACCGGAGCTTTTGTAGTACCGCTAGCTCAGTTAGCGTTACAAATAATTAAAGCATAAAAATTAGAATTAAAATCGGGGAAACAAGTATGGATAAGCCATGGTTAGCACACTACGCACCTGGAGTTGAAGCGGAAGTTGATGTTTTAAAATACAATTCAATCGCAGAGTTGTTTGATAAATACACAAATAAATATGCCGACAATACTGCATTTATTAGTATGCACACTGAGTTGAGCTATAGAGAACTCGGAGAGAAATCTGAAGCGTTCGCGGCATATTTACAACATAAGATGGGCATGAAAAAGGGCGATAAATTTGCCATTATGATCCCCAATATTTTGCAATACCCTATAGCCTTGTTTGGCGCTATAAAAGCGGGCTTGACCATCGTTAACGTTAATCCTTTATATACTGCAAGAGAATTAAAGCATCAACTGAATGACTCAGGTGCGACCGCCATCTTAGTGATTGAAAACTTTGCCCATGTATTAGCAAAGGTTATTGATGAGACGGAAATAGAACATGTGATCACCACCCAAATTGGTGATTGTATTGGTTTATTAAAAGGCACTTTAGTTAATACTATGGTTAAAAGAGTGAAAAAAATGGTGCCGCCATTTTCTTTAGCAGACTTAGTGAAATTCAATCAGGTGTTAAAACAAGGAAGTAAATTGAGTTTTACTCCGGTTGATATTAGTCGTGAAGATATCGCATTTTTACAATACACCGGAGGTACGACAGGCGTTGCCAAAGGAGCCATGTTAAGTCATGCCAACATAGTGGCCAATATGTTGCAAATAAAAGGCGGTATTAGTGGCACTCTTGAAGAAAACAAAGAAATGGTGGTGAGCGCATTACCCCTTTATCATATTTACGCGTTAACGGTAAATTGCTTAAGTTTTATGACCATTGGCGGCTGTAATTTATTAATTGCTAATCCTAGAGATTTACCTATGTTTGCCAAAGTGTTAAGCCAATATCCGGTGACACTATTTGCGGGGGTAAATACCTTATTTAACGGCTTATTAAATGAACAAGCCTTTAAAGAAATTGACTTTAGCCGTTGGAAACTGTCATTCGCTGGTGGCATGGCAACTCAACGTTCTGTTGCGGAGCGCTGGCATAAACTTACGGGTACAGCAATTTTAGAGGGGTATGGGTTAACGGAATGCTCTCCTTGTGCCATTTCCAGCCCAGCTAATCAAAAAGAATTTACCGGCTCCATTGGTGTACCTATTAGTAATACAGAAGCGAAGGTAGTCGATGATCAAGGTAAAGAAGTTGCTACCAATGAACCTGGCGAGTTGTGTATTAAAGGCCCACAAGTCATGGTCGGTTATTATAATCGTCCGGAGGCCACGGCTGAAATATTACAAGACGGTTGGTTAGCAACCGGCGATGTCGCTCGAATTGATGAACGCGGTTATATTTTTATTGTCGATCGCAAAAAAGACATGATCTTAGTTTCAGGTTTTAATGTTTTTCCAAATGAAATTGAAGATGTGGTTGCCATGATTGATGATGTAATTGAAGTTGCCGCCATTGGTGTGCCTTGTGAGAAAACTGGTGAAAAAGTAAAACTATTTTTAGCCACTAAAAGCGGTGAGTTAAATGAAGAAGCAATAATGGCCCACTGCCGTGAAAACTTAACCTCATATAAATTACCTCGTGAATTTGAGTTAAGGGACGAGTTACCCAAGTCAAATGTTGGTAAAATATTGAGAAAGGAATTACGAGCTTAATGTTAAACATATATGCAGGTAACAATGCATTAAAGACAATAGAGCAGGAGGGCTTTAAGCCTGAGCTGTTCTCTTCTTTTTTAGGAGCCAGTGGTGGCCCTAAATGGTTTGTCTTATCGGGTCTTGATAAGTATATATTTGGTAACTTTTTTGCTGGCCGTACAGCGCCTTTAAATGTAATTGGTTCAAGTATAGGCTCATTTCGAGCCGCTTGTTTTTGCCAAGATAAACCTGTGGAGGCAATCAATCGCTTTATAGATGCTTATCTGTCGTTAACCTATGAAGGCCGACCGACTCCAGAACAAGTAACCGCAAGCAGTGTGCCCATAATAAAAGCCATTGTAGGTGATGATGACGAAGGTTTAGCTCAAATCGTAAATAATGAAGTGTTCAAAGCTCACTTTATAGTGGCTAAATCTCATGGTTTAGTAGCAAAAGAAAACAAATATTTACAGATGTTGGGGTTGCTAAAAAGTGTCACTTTAAACGCCGTCAAACGCTCGTTAATAAAGAGCCAGTATCGAAGGTATATTTTTCAGCAAAGTGCTAGTGAACTAGCTATTACTGACCCAGACGGCTTCATCACTAAGTCAGTATCGTTGAGCTCAGATAACCTTAGAGATTCACTGTTAGCCTCAGGTTGTATTCCTCTTGTTATGGCAGGGGTTAAAGATATTAAAGGTGCTGGAAAAGGTATGTATCGCGACGGTGGAATTATTGACTATCATTTTGATATCAAAATAGATGACCCTGGTTTAACGTTATATCCACACTTTAGTTCAACCATCAAACCGGGTTGGTTTGATAAAGGTTTAAAACGTAGTTTCTCTGCAAAAAACTATGCTAATACTGTGGTTATTTGCCCCTCGGATGAATTTATTCAATCTTTGCCTTTTCAAAAAATCAGCGATAGAAAAGACTTTGAAAAAATGTCTGATAAAGACAGAGTTGTATACTGGAATACCATCATTAGTCGCTCTAAAGAGCTAGCGGATGATTTCGCAGACTTCACTAAAAAACAAGACTTCTCCCGGATCAAACTGGTTGAAAGCTTACAATAAAATATTGAGACATTAACAACATGAAACCAATACTTTCCCTAATATTATTTTTATTCGTTAGTTCGTTGAATGCAGAAGAAATTTCAGGTATTTGGGCAACGGGCAAGCACAATACTTTAGTTGAAATTGATACTCATAAACAACCTATTGTTGGCAAGGTAGTTAAAACTGATGCCGAAAAAGGGGAGATTGGTACTATCATATTAAAGAAATTTAGCAAAGTGAATGATAGCTGGCATGTAACGATATTTGCGCCAGAAAGAGATAAACATTTTCCGGCGATATTAACGGCAAACGGTGATGTTCTAGAGATAGAAGTAGATGTAGGTTTTTTCACTAAAGATGTCGAATGGCAACGTCAAATAATCACCAATAAAAATTAAAATAATATTTAAGGGAATTCTATGTGCTGGAAGAGAAAACTCGTTATTAGTATTGGCGCGGCTGTTGTGGTCGGTGGCGTAATAGGTATTAATGTAGTGGCAAAGTAATTCTGGCCACTAATTTATGGTTTCTAACCCGCTTTGGGGGCGTTAGCGCCACAGATTCCTGTTGCGCTAACCATTTAATCAAGTTTCTGTACTTTCTGAAATAGACAATGCATCTTCTATTTCAACCCCTAAATATTCAATTGTACTTTGTAGTTTTGAGTGACCAAGTAATAA
>PJEL010002972.1_pt1 | contig 14910 bp, 16 predicted proteins | sample 1853271 | NCBI WGS metagenome assembly PJEL01 (sample SAMN08108733, study PRJNA415343) | Invertebrate metagenome, whole genome shotgun sequencing project. | host: Globobulimina | place: Sweden: Gullmar Fjord | collected 2015-08 | reverse complement strand
GGTAATATGTAATAATGAAAAAAAATTTAATGATTTTATTTTCTACAATATTTTTTATTTGTATTTTTTATTTATTTATGATTGATTCTATGAAAAAAGACATTCAAATAGTAAGTGACCAAAGTTTACAACTTTCAAAAACATCATATTTATCAATTTTTATGTTTTTATAATCATTATTATTTGTTTCTTTCATACCATAAGAAGTAATGTTATGCCATTTTGAGTATATATGTTTAGGTATATTTATAAGTTCATTTCTAATTTGATTAATTGTTTGACTAGATAATGTTTTTGTATTTACAACAAGTGCAAAACCTGGAAGTAAATCACTTTTATCTATAATCTTCATACCTAATGATTCATATTTTTTAGCAATGGTATCTTTTGCACCTGCTATTATATAATTACCCTTTAATGTTTCTATTAAAGCATTTGAGTGAGACATTGTATATTTGTATTTTTGATCTTTTAACTCTATGTTCATTTTCTCTTTTAATAGTAAGCTTGTCATATAGTAACCACATGTGGAAAATCTTTGAGTTAAAGCGACTTTGATTTCTTTATTGAAGTTTATCTTATCACCTTTAAATTTTGAAATAACACACCTATAATTAAAATTTCCATTTTTTTGTGCAAAAGTTACTATTGCTTTTGCATAAGTAAATTCTTTTTTTAAAAGTAAATAAGGTAGAGGTCCTAAATAAGCAATATCAATTTTGCCTTCTTTAAATCCTTTTAAAATATTTTTATAATCTTTTTCATATGTATATTGGATATTTAGATTTAAGTTTTTATCTAAATATGAAGTTAATGGTAAAAAATCTTTAATATTTTTTACTGCTTTTTTTGTAGGAAGTGGTGCAAATATTAGTGTTTCTTTTGCGAATATATTGATATTAAGAAGTAAAATAATGATGAATATATTGATTAAATTAGTTATTTTCATATTATATTATATTATAAATAAATTAATATCCATATTATTTTTAATGTAAATAATTTTAAATAGTGACAAATTTAAATAATTAGAAAAATAAATATAAAAATAACTTATTAGTTAAGTAAATTTTTAACAAATTAAGCTTAAACTATATGTATCTGTAAATAACTTAATGAAGAGTCAGAAATCAAAAAACTAAATTTAAAATATTTATTATCAATCATTTTTATCTCTCTATTTAGTCTATTTTTCTATATTACAACTATTGATAAAAATCAACGTGTTGAAGAAGAATTACAAAATAAAATGCAAGAACTTGAAACTAATTATTTGATTACTTTAGATTATTTTATAAATGATGTCAAAAGTATAAAAACAAAAATAACAGATGATGTTAAAAATATAAATATATTTGAAAAAATTTCTAATTCTAATGATATTGAAAAAAAGAAGTTACGAATTCAATTGTATAATCAAAACTTAGGTTTTTTTAATAGAATGAAACAAAGAGGTATTATTCAAATGCAATTTGTTTTACCTTCTAATGAGTCTTTTTTAAGGATGAATGAACCTTCGAAATATTCAGATATTTTAAGTAATATTAGATTTAGTTTTGATTATGTTTCTAAAATTAAAAAAGATATATTTGGTTTTGAACAAGGACGAACTGTTCATGCATTTAGATATGTATTCCCTTTTTTCAACAAAAACAATAAATATTTAGGTGCTATTGAAGTATCTTTATCTTCTGATTTTGTACAAAAAAAGTTAATTAATATTAATAAAATACATACACATTTTTTAATAAACAAAGATATTTTTATTGTAAATACTCTTTCACAAGATTCTTTTAAAAATAGATATAAAAAAAGTATAGAAAACGAAAATTATTTATATGCTAAACCAAAAAATGAATTAAGTTTTCATTTAATTAGTGGAAAAAAAATACTTAAGTCTTTAAATAAAAACATAGATGATAAGATACAAAAAAGTGAAAAATTTGGCTTATATAAAGTTTTTTCTAAAACAGTCAAAATAATTAGTTTTTTGCCTATTTATAATATAAAAGAAGATAAAACTAGTGCCTATTTAGTTTCTTATACTGAAAGTAATAATGCCTATAATATTTTATTTAGATATAAAATAATTAATATAATATTTTTTATTATTATGGTGTTTTTATTTTATTTTATTTATAAAAATTTAAACCATAAAAAAAATCTACTTTCTGAAGTAAATATCAAAACTAAAAAATTAACTATAGTTACTAAAGAATTAGAGTTTTTGAATGAAAACCTTGAAAATAAAGTAAAAGAAAAAACTACTGAACAAGATATTTTATTATCTTTATTTGATATTGGAGATGCTGTATTATTTAAATGGAAAAATGATGAAAATTGGACTGTTGAACATGTTTCTTCAAATATATATAAACTCTTAGAGTTAACAACAAATGATTTTTATAATGAGAATATTAAATATAGTTCTTTTATCCATAAAAAAGATATCAAAAGAGTATTTGATGAAGTTTCAAAGGCAAGTAATTCTGATACTTCTTATTTCAAGCATGAGCCTTATCGTATAATTACACAAAGTAGTGAGATAAAATGGGTTATTGACTATACTGTAATTATTAGAGATGATAATAATCAAATTATAAATTACATTGGTTATATTCATGATATTACAGAAGAAAGAGAAAACGAAAAACTTCTTTTTGAACAATCTAAAATGGCTTCAATGGGAGAAATGATTGGAAATATTGCTCATCAATGGAGACAGCCTTTATCTATGATTTCAACAATAGCAACTGGTTCTAAACTAAATAAAGAATTTAATTTATTAACAGATGAAATGTTTATTAAAAATATGGATTCAATAAATAAAAATGCTCAATACTTATCTAGAACAATTGATGATTTCAAAAACTTTATAAAAGGTGATACTGTTATGGCATCATTTTTAATAAGAGATAATATTGATAGTTTCTTACATTTAATAGAAGGTTCAAAAAAGAATAATAAAATTAACATTATTGTAGATATTAAAGATTATATAAAAATAATGGGATATCCAAATGAATTAATTCAATGTTTTTTAAATCTATTTAATAATGCTAAAGATGAACTTATTTTAAAAGAAGAAGAAGATAGGTTTTTATTTATAAATGTTTCACAAAAAAAAGAAAAAGTTCTTATTGAATTTAAAGATACAGCAGGAGGAATTTCTTCTAGTATTAAATCAAAAATTTTTGAACCATATTTTACAACAAAACATAAATCAATTGGTACAGGACTTGGTTTACATATGACATATAACCTTATTGTAAATGGTATGAATGGTGATATCACTGTAGATAATGAAACTTTTGTTTATAAGAATAAGTCATATATAGGTGCAAAATTTGAAATCATTCTTGATATCGATGATGTTTAGTCTTTATTAAAATAAAAATAGAAATAAACTTTTGATATAATATATAAAATAATAAAGGTTTTTTATGAGTGATAGATTACATGAAATAATTGCTGAAATTGGTGTTTTGCACAATGAAGTTATAAAAAATGAAAAAATAAAGAATGTAGATGAAGTATTTGATTATATGGAAGATTATAGTGAAGATGTAAAAGATCACTATTTAAACTTATTATTACAATACTATTTTCAAAAAAATGATTTAAAGAATCTTCAAAAAACTCTTTTAGTTGGAGCTAAGTTTGAAATGAGGTTTTCTGATATTAAAGAAGCATTTTTAAATATTAAAGCTAATAATGAAAATGTAATAGAATTTATGGAAGATGCAGTTGTTTTTCTTAAAGATACAGAACTTGATGAATCATTAAGTCAAATATATGATTACTATATAAAAAGTAAAGAAATACAAGTAAACTTAGAAGAAGCACTAGAGTTAATAAAAAGAAATAGATATGTATGTAGTTATTGTTTTAAAAATAAAGATAAGGAATATTCAAACTTTTTTATAAATGAAGATTTATTAGAAAGTTTAAAAAGAGATCTACCTTATTTATTAAAATAGATTCTTTCATTGATAACTTGGAAAATTAAACGATTGTTCCAAGTTCATCATTTAAATAATCATCAATAGTTTTTACAAATTCTTCAAAAGTTTTTTTTCCCACTTTATTAAAAACGACAATTTCTTCTCCAAAATCATCATGAATAAAATGTTCTTCTTTTGTAACTTTTTTATAAAGTTCTTGTAATTCTGTTTCACTTTCAATTTTATTAAATAAAAACCAGTGTGCATATGAATCTTCTATTCTTACAAGACCATAAGTATTTGCATCATCTACATAATCTTGAATTGTTCCATTTTTAAATCTTGCTCCAACTACTAAATCATTTTCATTTAGAATCATTTCCATTATATGCCTTTGTAAATTTATAATTAAAACGCATTATAATTAAATATATGTTATTTCTTGCTAAGATTTTATCAATCATTAGCTACAATTTCAGAAATTTAAAGCAAGGTATTCTTATCAAAAAATTTAGAAAAGTTCATATTGAAATTACAAATATATGTAACTTAAAATGTACATTTTGCCCACCAAAATTAAAACCCAATGGAACTATGTCTTTAGATAAGTTTGATGACATAAATTCACAACTTACAAAATTTACAAAAGAACTAGCATTTCATGTTGTTGGTGATCCTTTGGTATTATCAAATTTAAATGATTATTTAAATATTAGTTTAAAACACGACTTAAAAGTAAATATTACAACAACAGCAAATAATATTAGTGAAAAAAACTATGAAACATTAATGAATAAAACTATAAAACAAATAAATTTTTCAATTAATTCATATAATGCAAATTCTCATAAAAAAACTTTAGAAGAATATTTAAATCCAATTTTAGATTTTGTATCTTATGCTCAAAAGCTAAAACATGAATACTTTATAAACTTACGTATATGGAACTTAGATGATACTAAAAGTGCTAGAGAATTTAATTCAAAAGTATTTGAACTTGTAAATAAAAGATTTGATTCTTTAATTAATATTGAAGATGTTTATAAAAATAGACCTAAAAATATTAGAATTGCAAGAAAAGTATTTTTTAATTTTGATGAATATTTCAATTGGCCTAGTTTAGAAAATAAATTTGTTTCAGATAAAGGATTTTGTTATGGACTTGATTCTCATTTTGGAATTTTAACATCAGGAGATGTTGTTCCTTGCTGTTTAGACCAAAATGCCTGTATAAACCTAGGAAATACAAATACTTCCTCTTTAGATGATATATTAACTTCTAAAAGAGTTAAAGCAATACAAAATGGTTTTAAAAAAGGCGAAGTTATAGAAGAACTTTGTCAAAAATGTGAATATAGAACAAGATTTGATAAATAAAAGGATTTTAATTTGAATGAACTAGAAATTATTCTAAAAAGTGCAAAGGATTTTTTTACATCTAAAATGTTAAAAATATCTTTAATACCCTTAGGTATTAGTATGATCTTGTTGTACATACTTTTCTTTTCAGCAGCTGATTTTGGAATAAGTGCATTACAAGATATAGCGCAATCTTCTCAAAATGGAGAAGAAGTAATTATTGATGATAATGCTCCATTTTATTTTGTATGGGCTACATATTTAATTGTATTTTTATTCAAATATTCTTTTACTTCGTGGATAGCTGGATTTTTATTTTATACAGTTGGTACATTATTAGTTTTAAAAATTTCAGTGATTTTTACAATTATCATAATTGGATTTTTAACTCCTATAATACTAGGAATACTACATAAAAGGCATTATTCTCATTTAACTTTACATGGACATGGTAATTTATTATCACCCTTATGGATTTTATTAAAAAGTATGTTAGTTATGATTATTCTATTTATTCTTTTAATACCTGTATATTTTGTTCCGATATTAAATTTCTTTGCCTTTTCTTTACCTTTTTACTACTTTTTTCATAAGTTACTAAATTATGATGTTGCTTCAACTTTATTAAGTGATGAAGAGTTTAAAAAAATTAGAAAAACAGAAGCTAATAAGTTTAGATTTAGAACTTTATTTTTATATATAGTTTCTTTAATTCCCTTTATAACTTTATTTACAGCAGTATATTATATTATATATTTAGGACATGCCTATTTTATAAAATTAGAAGAAATGAGTAAGTTTGATATTCCAGATGTAGATTTAAATAATCAAAGTAAAAATAAAGAGATAATCAAAAACAAGCAGATAACTAAAGATTAGTTATCTTGTTCATCTGCTAGTTTATATCCAATTCCTTGAACATTTTTTATAATTTTTTCTGGTAGTTTTTTTCTGAAGTTTTTAATAAAAAGCCTCATGGCATTAGGAGTCATAACTGAATCTTCATCCCAAATAAGATTTTCCATTTCTTCATAAGAAATAATTCTATTTTTTGTTATTAAAAGTTTTAAGAAACTACTTTCTTTTTTTGTTAAATCAAAATCTTCTGTTTCATTTGAAATTACTGATTTACTATAGTCAAATATCCATGTGCTATTTAAATTATATATCTTACTATCTTCATGAGTTTTCAAAAATGCTTCTAATGCATCCATTAGTTTTTCATGTGTTATTGGTTTTACAATATACTTAACTAAATGCAATTCTGCAACTTGAAGCATATATTCTAAGTCTGTATGCGCTGATGTTATTATTATTCTTATTTTAGAATCTGATTCTCTTATTTTTTTAACTAAATCAATTCCTGAATCACCAGGCATTCTAATATCTGTAATAATTAAATCAGGTTTAAACTGTAGATATTTTAAATGAGCTTCATTTGCATTTTTTGCTGAATATGTTTCTTTAAACAAATGTTGAAGAATCTCTTCTATATTTGTTCTTATTCCATTTTCATCTTCTACATAAAGAACTGTAAAAGCATTAAGTTTATTTATTAAATTTTCATTCATATTTAGAAAATCCTTATTAGAAAAAGTATGGTATCATAGCATATTTTTAATAGAACAAGGAATAAATTGAGATTAATAACTGAAAAAAATTTATCGAAAATAACTATTTATATATTCATTATTATTATGTCATCTATGATTTTTATGATTTCGTATTTTTATGTAAAAAATACTTATGAAGATTTTGAGATACAAATGCAAAAATTTGTTCAAGAATATTATAATGAGCAAAAAAAGATACTAAAAAAAGAAATAAATATTATTATTGATGTTTTAAATTATAATATCACAAAAGAAAATGTTCAAGAGAAAGAGCTTAAAGAAGATGCTATTAGGCTTTTAAATAACATATCTTTTCAAGAAAGTAAAAGTAATTACTATTTTGTTTATGATATAAAAAATATTAATGGGGGAGATAATTTCGCCATACAAGTAGTAAATCCTAATAGACTTGATTTGATTGGAAAATCTATTTCTACAAATTTTAAAGATTTTAATGGAAAAAAATTTAGAGAAGAATTTCTAACCAATATTAGAAAACATGGAGAATCATATACTACTTATGCATATAAGAAACCAAATACAAATGATAAAATTAAACAAAAATTATCTTATTTCAAATTATATGAAGAATGGAATTGGGTTATTGCTGTTGGAATATATACAGATGATATAGAAAAAGAAATTGCAGTTAAAAGAAGAGATTTAGAAACAAAAGTTAGAAAACAAGTAGGGCAAAATATAGTTCTATTTATAATGTTTTTGTCTATTGCAATATTAATTTCAATTGTTGTTTCTCAACAAATTGATGAAGTATTAAAAAACTATGAAAATAAGGTTAAAACCAAAGAAAAAGAATTAAAAGAATTAAATGAAAATCTAGAAAAAAGAATTTCTGAAGAAATAGATAAAAATAGAGAAAAAGAACAACTTTTAATTCAAAAATCAAGATTTATTGCTTTAGGTGAAATGATATCAAATATTGCTCATCAATGGCGACAACCTTTATCTGAACTCTCATCTATTCTTATGTATATAAAATTTAAACATAGTATTAATGCTTTAGATGAAAAAACTATGCAAATCAAATCAAGTGAAGCAGATACTGTATTAGATTATATGTCACATACAATTGATGATTTTAGAAACTTTTTTATGCCAAAGAAAGAAAAAGAAGAGTTTTACTTATATAAAGTTATGGATTCTGTTATGACAATTGTATCAAGTTCTTTAAAAAATGAAAATATTGAGGTAGTTATAGATTTAGATAAAACTGTAAAAATTAAAACATTTTTAAATGAATATGAACAAGTAGTACTAAATATTATAAAAAATGCTAAAGATGTATTGATAGAGAAAAATATTAAAAAACCAACTATTACAATATCTGCATATGAAGAAACTGATTATGTTGTATTATTTATAGAAGATAATGCAGGTGGTATTACAGTAGAACCAAAGGGTAAAATCTTTGAGCCATATTTTACTACTAAAGATGATACTCATGGTACAGGAATAGGGTTATATATGTCTAAAATTATTATAGATAAAAATATGAAGGGTAAATTGAGAGTTCGTAATACTAAAAATGGAGCAAAATTTGGAATCCATGTTCCTAAGAGTTAATAAAACTTTAGCCTTAAACAATAAAATATATAAAAAAGTAGGTATTTAAAATGACAAATTGTATGATGAAAAAATTAATTTTAGTAGTTCCACTTTCTTTATTCTTATATGAGATTTTAACTCGTTGGGTTTTTTAAATATTAGTTTATTTTAATCCTACTTATTTTTAAAACATTAAATAATATCATATGTAATTTATACGGTTTCGTTATAATTTTTTAAATTTGAATAAGGTTGGAAGATGAAAGATTTAACATTAAATATTAATATCAATGAAGAGCTACAAGAATCTTTATTAAAAAAAGCGATTAAAGCTGACTTATCTATAAAAGAATATATAGAAAATGCAATAAAACTTGATATAAATAGTACTATAGATTTAGAAAATGGATATTCATATAATTATCATTTAGATAAGTTGTATAATAACTTTAACAAAGAAGTAACACTTACAAAGATTGAAAATTCATTATTAAAATTATTAATAAAAAGTAAGAATAAGATCGTAAGTATTGATACTATTGCTGAAGTAGTATGGGAAAATAAAGAAATGACTAGGTTTACACTTAGAAATAAAATAAAGTCTATTAGAGATAAAACATTTTATGAATTAATTGTAAATCATTCTAATATAGGATATTGTATAATTTAATAAAATAATAAAGGGTGTTACATGAATAAACAATATATTGCTCACAGAGGATTATATAAAAATCTAGTAACCCCCGAAAATTCAATGATTGCTTTTAAGAAAGCAATACAAAAAAACTATGCAATTGAATTAGATGTTAGAATTACAAAAGATAATCAAATTGTAGTTTTTCATGATAAAAACTTAATTCGAATGTGTGGTTTACGAAAAAAAATCAGAAATCAAAACTTTAATGATATAAAAGATATCTGCTTATATAACTCAAAAGAAACAATTCCCTTATTTATAGATGTCTTAAACCTTGTATCTGGAAAAGTACCTATCATTGTTGAGGTAAAGAACTATTCAACAGTTGGAGAGTTCGAAGATATCTTATCTTTAATTTTAGATGAATATAAAGGTGAATTTTCAGTATGTTCTTTTAATGAAAAGGTTGTTTATTGGTTCAAAGAAAATAGACCAAATTTTAAAAGAGGTTTAATTTATGGGGATATTAAAAAATTTCAAATAAAGTTTTATAAAACTACTTTTTTATATAGATTTTTTAAAGTACAACCACATTTTGTTTCTTTAGATTATAAACTCTCAAATACCCTAATTGTAAACTTTTGTAAAAGATTAAGTATTCCAATATTTACATGGACTGTAAATAGTAAAAAGAAATATAAAAAAGCAAAAGTGATTTTTGATAATCTAATATTTGAACATATTAGACCATAATATTTATTTATATTTATCTTGCATTTTTTTAGTGAAGAATGCTAGAAGTACAACTACAAGAGCTATTACTAAAAATGAAATGATTTCGTTTTGTAAATTTTCCATGTTTTCCTAAGTTTTATTTGTAAGTCTATCTAAAAAAGAAATAAAAAAAGGTAAGAGTAAAACTCTTACCTTTTTAATAGTAGATTTATTTAAAATCAACCATACATTAGATTTGGTAACCAAAGTGCAATTTCTGGTATATAAGTTACAAGTAGTAAACCTGCTAAGATAGTCATAGTCCATGGGAATGCCGCAACAATAACATCTTTGATACTCATCCCTGTTAATCCTGAAGTTACGAATAAATTCAGACCAACTGGTGGGGACACCATTCCAAGCTCCATATTGATTGTAATTACAATACCGAAGTGAATTGGATCAATTCCAAGAGCAACTGCAACTGGAAGTAATAATGGCACCATAATCATAATAATTGCAGATGGTTCCATAAATGAACCTGCTAAAATTAATAGAACATTTACCATAAGTAAGAACATATATTTATCAACATTTGCTTCAATTAACGCTGAAGTAATTCCTTGTGGAATATTTTCAATTGTAAGAAAATGTGCAAATAACATTGCGTTTGCAATAATAAACATAATCATTGCTGTTGTTTTTGCTGAATCTAAGGCTGTATTATATAATTCACCAAGTTTGATGTCTTTGTATACAAATACAGAGATGAAAAATGCCCACATAGCTGCAACTGCTGCTGCTTCTGTTGGAGTGAATATACCACCGTAAATACCACCAATAACTATAACAATAGTCATAAGACCCCATGAGGCGTCTTTCATTTTTGATAATCTTACTCTAAATGGCTGTGGCTCAGTTCTTTCAAATCCAAGTCTTCTTGCACCAATATAAGTAACAACCATCATCATTACCCCAAGCATAATACCTGGAACAACACCTGCCATAAATAATCTACCAATTGAAACTTCTGCTGTAACACCATAAACAATTAATACAATAGAAGGTGGAATTAAAATACCTAAAGAACCTGCTGTTGCAATTGTACCAACAGCATATTTCTTAGGATAACCAGCTTCAATAATAGCTCCAAACATAATAGAACCAATAGCAACAACTGTTGCAGGTGAAGAACCAGAAACAGCTGCAAAAATAATTGATGCAAAAATTGCAGAAATTGGAAGACCACCTGGAAGATGTCCAACAACTGATTTTGCAAATTCAATAATTCTAGTAGCTGCAGAACCTTTTGATAAAAGGTTACCTGCTAAAATAAACATTGGAATTGCCATTAATGAATAATGTTCAATTTTCTCAAACATCATTGCTGAGATTTCAATTGGAGAAATATCAGTAAATAACATTAATGTTGTAAATGTAGCAGCTCCTAAACAAATTGCAATTGGAGTTCCAAGAATAACTAGGAAGAAAAATATACCAAATAGTACCATTACACTCATAGTAAGCCTCCAGTTTTCTTTTCTACGTCTTTAACCATATCATTTAACTCTTTTACATGTTTATTTGTATTGTCATTTGATTTAACACCTAATTCAGCAAGAACCATTTCTGCTTCACTTTCAGGTACAACTTCATCAGCAGGAGTTTTAATAATCTTAACTATTTTTTCTCCTACTCTATAAGCTGCGAAAGCAAATGAAACTGGAATTACTAAATACACAATCCACATAGGCATATCCCATAAATCGATTGATCTTTCATCCATGTCTTGAACTAACAGAAGATATTCATATCCAAAGTATGCTACTGCTATTAAAAATACTATTGTAATAGTATGTGAAATTAATAACATTGGTTTAGCAATTTTAGGAGGTACAATATCTAAAACAATTGTTACTGCTATATGAGCATCTTTTTTAAAACAGTATGCTGCTGCAAAAAAGGCACTCCAAAGAAATAAGAAAATTGTTAATTCTGTAGCCCAAACTAGAGATGCATCAAATGCATATCTAGCTATAACATTAGCAAAAGCAACAGCAACACCGGCTGTTATACCGATTGCTGCGATTGATTGATTTATAAAACCTATAGTTTTACTAATTAAATTAAACATAACTATTTAGTCGCTATTGTTTTCTCAATTAAATCTTTTCCGATTTTTCTATCAGAATAGAACTCAGGGTAGATTTTGCTTACAGCAGTTCTCCACGCTTCTTTTTGCTCAGTAGTTAAGTTATAAATTTTTAATTTACCTGTTTTTTCTGCATATGCTTTGATTTTTTCTAATTGCTCATCATTTAATTGTTGTGCATATTCTCTTTCTTTTTCAGTAGATTCATTCATAGCTTGTACAACATTTTTTTGTAAATCTTTTGGTAAAGATTTCCAGAATTTTTTAGACATTACTACTAAGTAACCTAAGTAACCGTGATCTGTAATAGTAAGATGTTCTTGAACTTCATGGAATTTTTTTGTATAGATATTAGAGATAGTATTTTCTTGACCATCAATTACACCTTGTTGTAATCCTGAATAAACTTCAGAGAAAGGCATCATTTGTGGATTTGCTCCAACAGCATGGAATTGAGCTTCTAATACTTTTGAAGACATAATTCTAAATTTTTGTGATTTAGCATCAGCTGGTTCAATTAAAGCTTTTTTTGCTGAAGATAATTGTTTAAATCCATTATCCCAGAAGTTTAAAGCAATAATACCTTTTTTAATAACTAAACCTTTAAGTTTTTCACCAACAACACCATCTTGAACTCTATGTAAGTGGTCAATATCTTTGAATAAAAATGGTAAGTCAAATAATGCTAATTGAGGTACAATCTTTCCAAACTTAGAAAAAGAAGGTGCTGCCATTTGAACAGAATTTAATCTTAATGCTTTTAATACTGCATTATCTTTATATAACTGTGATGAAGGATAAACTTGTACATCAATTTTCCCACCTGATAATTCTTCTAATCTTTTTTCAAAGAAGTCTGCCGCTTTACCTTTTGGTGTATTTGGACTAACTACATGTGAAAACTTTAACGTATAATCTGCCGCTACACTTGATGTTGCTACCACTGCTGCTGCGATAGTTCCTATTAGTAATTTTTTCATTAATTTCTCCCTAAATTTTTGATATAGAAAAATTATAGTCAAATCTTATGTATGTATTATGTAGATTTATCAAAATTTAAAAAGTTCTTTTTGATAATAATTTCAATGATTCTTAGACATTTATTTAAATTATTTATTTACTTCAAATAGTTGCAAAAAGTCACATGTTTTATTCATAATTGTTTCATTAAATTACTTTTTGAAACTTCTGTATCTCCTATTAGAACGTTTGTCCATGATTTAAGTGTGTTTTTTAATAATATGAATATAGAATGAAATCTCTTTTTTAATTTTAACCATATTTTAAACAAATTTAAAGTATATTATTGCACTTTACCAAGGAATATGATAAAGATTAACATAAAGGAAAATGATGGGTTCTAACTTAGACTTACTAACTTCTTTTAAAGACAATTGTGGTTTTGGTCTCGTGGCTGACATGAAGAATAAACAAAGTCATAAAAATTTAGAAGATGCAATAACTTCACTAGAAAGAATGATGCACAGAGGTGCAGTAGCAGCAGATGGTAAAACTGGAGATGGTTCAGGATTACTATTATCAATACCAGATTATTTTATGAGAAAGGTAGCTACAAAAGAAGGTATTGATTTACCTGAAGCTTATGGAATAGCTATGATTTTTGCTAAAGACTTAGCAGATATAGATACTTTTAAAGAACACTGTGAAATCAATGATTTAAAAGTTGTATTAACAAGAACAGTTCCTGTTGATACTGATGCTTTAGGACAACAAGCGTTAGAAAGCTTACCTAATATTATCCAAGTATTTGTAGTGCCAAATACTTTAATGTCATCAAAGAGATTTGATGCAATGCTTTACTTAACAAGAAAAGAGTGTGAGCACAAATTAATTGATAAAAAAGATTTTTATATTCCTACTTTTTCATCTTCTGTAATTGCGTATAAAGGGCTTGTAATGCCTACGCATATTAAACATTTCTTTGTAGATTTAAGAGATGAAGATTTTAAAATCTCATTCTCATTATTTCATCAAAGATTTTCAACGAATACTTTGCCTCAATGGAAATTAGCACAACCTTTTAGAGCTATTGCTCATAATGGTGAAATTAACTCAGTTGAAGCTAATAGATTTAATGTAGAAATTAAATCAGAACAATTAAAATCAGAAGTTTTTTCTGATGAAGAAATTGATAGATTATTACCAATTCTTCAAACTGGTTCTTCAGATTCTGCTTCATTAGATAATATGTTTGAATTTATGTTAGCAAATGGAGTTGACTTTTTCAAAGCTGCACGATCATTAGTTCCTGCACCTTGGCAAAATGCACCTCATATGGATCCTGACTTAAGAGCATTCTATGAATATACTGCAACTGCAATGGAAGCATGGGATGGTCCTGCTGCTGTTTCTTTAACAGATGGTAGGCATATTGGATGTTTAATTGACAGAAATGGTTTAAGACCTTCTAAATATATTATTACAAAAGATCATAAGTTATATATTACATCTGAATATGGAACATTAAAACTTGAAGAAGATAATATTTTAGAAAGAGGAAGATTACAATCAGGACAAATGATTGCACTTGACCTTAAACATGGGAAAATATTAAAAGAAGATGATATTAATGATTACTTAAAATCATCTCAATATTATTCTAAATGGTTAAATGAAGATATGGATTATCTTCAAGAATATATTGAAGACTCATTTTTAAATGTATCTGACTATAAATTTGATGATTTCGCTGATCCCAGTATTTAGTGTCACTCATTAATTATTTCTTCATAGTTCGTTATAAATAGTTAAGGTTTATAAACATGCTGTTCATCTGACAACATAGGGATAGCAGTGATGGGTTTATGCGTTTGTTCTGCACCATGAGCGAATACTCCTGGAGCAAAAATTAACTGAAATAATCCTACAGACTCTCTTGCTCCAATACCTAATTCACAAAATACT
>PJEL010002970.1_pt1 | contig 14925 bp, 9 predicted proteins | sample 1853271 | NCBI WGS metagenome assembly PJEL01 (sample SAMN08108733, study PRJNA415343) | Invertebrate metagenome, whole genome shotgun sequencing project. | host: Globobulimina | place: Sweden: Gullmar Fjord | collected 2015-08 | reverse complement strand
CTCGTTAATTGAGACGAAATGCCTCAACACTAAGAGTAGAAAAGAATATGAAAGGATAAGGGATTTAAAGGATTAGCCAAGAAGCCCAATACCGCGGAGCGGTTTAGTTCTTTGGCTATCTGCTGACCTAAAGAACTATCAATAGCTAACGTCAACTTAGCGCACAAAGTGATCTTGTCGGTAGCGTGCTAAATACAACCACTGGAGACGAAGTATCCCTCAATATTTCAGCAAAAATTCCGATAGTATTTAGCCTTAATATGTACCAAAAATAAATCTAGTTAATAATATCACCAATAGACTTCCTAACACTCGCCACTATGGCTCTTACACATTCCATACGAGAATAGTTTGGTCGAATAACTAGAGAAATCCCACGCACAGGTACAGGGCTTTTAAACGAGCAATAGCTTATGCTATCACTGGCCATATTACCTTGTGCAGCCAGTGCTGGCAGCATGGTTATGCCCATACCACTGGCCACCATATGGCGCAGTGTTTCTAAACTTGTTGCTTGAAAACTATTATCTTCTTTAGCACCAGCAGCAAAGCAATAACCCATAGCTTGATCTTTCAAACAATGACCATCTGCTAGCGTTAATATCTTTTCGCCCTGCAAGTCGGTTAACGCTAAATTTTTCTTATTCGCTAACATATGATCTTTAGGTGTCGCCAGCATTAATGGCTCATCAAACAATTGATAAGACTCAAACTTATGCATATCCTCAAGATAAGGCAAAATGAGCACATCTAATTTGCCTTCGTCTAATTGCTGCAATAACACCTTGGTTTGGTTTTCATGCAAGAAGAAGTTGATATTAGGCAGGCCTTTATTTAAGTCCGCCATGATATGCGGCAATAGGTAAGGTGCTAGAGTTGGAATTAGCCCAAGATGTAGATCACCCGCTAGTGGGTCTAATAAGGCTTTTGCACAAGACTCAAATTGCCCTGCGGCTTGTAAAACATTACGGGCTTCTTGTACAAGTTGTTCACCAGCAGGTGTTAACATCACATTTCTGCGATGACGCTCAACTAACTGCAAGCCAAGCTGCTCCTCCAACTTCATTAATTGGCCACTTAATGTTGGCTGACTAACAAAGCAAGCTTGCGCTGCTTTACCAAAATGTTTGTGTTCATCAATGGCTGTTAAATATTCTAAATCACGCAGCTTGATCATAGCTTATACCTATCAATTAAATTTAAAACTAAGTCTTTAACTATGGTATTACGTTCAGGTGATGAAAGCGAGTCTGCGCCATGTCTTTAAAAGCTTTAACAGGCTTAAGTTTATCGTTAGGTAGTTTTTTGATTATAGAGAGGGGTGAACAGATATCAGCAATGAAGTATAACTTTTAGAAGTCTAAAACAAAAAAAGGAAGCTAATGCTCCCTTTTTATCGGCGACTAATGATAGCCACTAAGTATTTACGATTAACGTAAAAGCGTGTACCAACCCATCAGCATAGGCAGTAATGGTAAAGCAACCATGGCTACAATAACCATTAATACATTAAGGGCAGAGGTAGTATCTTTAAAATCTTCTTCGTGGTGTGACATGGTCTAGTTTCCTGTACAGCAAGTAATCAACTAAATAAGGCGCGCATTCTAGCTGATCTTTATTGTGATAGACAGAAAAACTTGATCTAGATCAATAAACAAATAGTGATCACTTATAACCATTTAGAACTAAATTAAGCTAACTAATTGTTTTCTATTATGGATAAAGTAAACCTTTTCAATCCTAGCAACTAGTCCTCTTTAAAAATGCCAACATACGTTGCTTGAGTATTAGACTTACTGGCGCGATACATGCCTTTGGTATTAAACGGTAAACTAATATTACCTTTAGCATCTATGATTATGACACCACCAGTGCCGCCTACAGGCATTAACACATCATGAATCACCTCTTTACCTGCCTGCTCTATAGTTTTGCCTTGGTATTGCACACGTGCACAGATATCAGCAGCGACATTATAGCGGATAAAGTATTCGCCATGACCTGTTGCCGATACGGCACATGAAGCATTCTCAGCGAATGTGCCTGCGCCAATCACCGGAGCATCACCAATACGACCATAGCGTTTGTTAGTCATGCCGCCAGTAGATGTACCTGCGGCAATATTGCCGTATTGATCCAGTGCAACAGCACCAACTGTACCTACCTTGTACTCAACCTCTAGCGACTGATGAGCCGCTTGATAGTCTTTATTTTCTTGCTTAGCCTTTTTCATTTTGGCCTTAGCACGTTGCAGAGATTTGTATCTATGCTTGGTATCAAAAATACTATTATCTACAAGTTTAACACCTTGGCTTTGTGCAAACGTTTCAGCCCCATCACCACTAAGCATGACATGCACAGACTCATCCATGACTAATCGGGCTAGATTTATTGGATTTTCAATATGCTTAACACCGGCAACAGCGCCTGCCTGACGTGTTTTTCCTTCCATAATAGAAGCATCCATTTCGTGGACTTCATCATGGGTATACACAGCGCCTTTACCGGCGTTGAAGAAAGGAGAGTTTTCTAGAATATTTATCGAAGCAGTTAACGCATCAAGGCTAGTACCGCCCTTTTCAAGAATGGCATAACCCGCTTCGACCGACTCTTTAAGTTTGGCGCGATAAGCGGCTTCTTTTTCAGGGGTAAAACGAGATTTTTGAATAGTGCCCGCGCCACCATGTATGGCAATAGCAAAAGGCTTCTCAGCTGCTAAAGCGGTATTAGCAAAAGCAGATAAAAGTAGACCAGTTAAAATAGGTAGCGTTTTTGTCATTATTATTCCTCATTATGCTTCTTAAAAACGTATCGGTAATTAAGTTGCATTAAAGTGAGCTGGATTGCAACTCACTGTCGATAAGAGGACTAATTTACCTGCTTAATAGCAGGTATGTTAATTAATGTAGTTGAGGCTATCAGCTATATCATCACAATACTTGCGATAAGGTAAGCGACTAATGTGACTGCGCCGCCAAAGAGTGCATAAGGCATTTGAGTTTTAACATGTTCGAGTAAATCACACCCTGATGCAATGGCTGATACCGCAGTAGTATCAGAAATAGGTGAACAGTGATCGCCAAAAATCCCGCCACCTAAAATCGCAGCAATGACCAGTGAAGGTGGTAAACCCAATGCCTGGATTAATGGCACGCCAATAGGAATTAATATTGCAAACGTGCCCCAAGAAGTACCTGTACTAAATGAGATAACAGCTCCTGCTAAAAACAGCATAGGAACAACTAAAACCAAGGGTAGGTAATCTCCAACAATGCCGGCTATAAAGTAGCCAGTTCCTAACTCTTTTAAGCTCGCGCCAAGGGTTAAAGACAATAGTACTATGGTGACTAATGGCAGTAACTCAGAAATACCTTTAAAACCAATTGCTACCAATTCTTGATGTTCAAAACGCTTAGAAAGTCTTAGCAATAAATAACTCACAGCTAAGGCTAAGCAAGTAGCATAAAGTACAGACTTACTGCCACTACCTTGAGTGATATCACCATTACCACTCCAGTACATAAAGAAGAACATACCAAAAATCATGGTCATCAATGGTAATAACATGAAGCGTGCTTTTGTCGCTGGTACCATACTTTCTTGTAATACAGCTTCTGAAACTGTTTCTTGTGGTACTGCGCCGTCTGAGAGTGTCGAATTTGTAACTGATTGCTGTGCTAATTCGCTATCCGCTGGAGTTTGAGTAGTTTTTTCATCAACATTTAATGCTAACTCTGTAGCCTTCATTGGGCCATGTACTCTGTCGGTCACTACGGTATAAAGCACCATCAACAAAGCAATTATGGCATAGAAGTTAAAAGCAACAGATCCCCATAAAATAGAAACTGAAGACTGTCCTAATTCATAGTTATTTAACAGTGCCAATACATAAGCCCCCCAACCATTAAGTAGTACTAAAATACACACTGGCGCGCTGGTACTATCAATAATGTAAGCAAGGCGTGCTCGACTCATTTTAAATTTGTCGAAGAGATCTCGAGATAAAATACCTGCCGTTAATACACTAAGATTGGATTCTATAAAAATAACCATGCCAGTAAACATGGTTAAGCCACCTACTTGTCTTTTACTCTTGGCTATACCTTTATTTACAAGTTTTTCAACGGTTGCAGTAACGCCACCTGATTCTCGAATATAGGCCAACAAAGCACCGATAAGTAAGCTAAAAATTAAAATACGTGCGTTGCCACCAGAGCTGACCACACTAATAACACGCTCAATAGACCCTATAAAGGCATGAAAAATTGCATTACTGTGGTGTTGTGATGCCAATAACAGCTCTGAAGTGAAAACTGCAGCTAACAAGGCAAGAATGACTTCTTTTTTCCAAATAACAATAATAATTGCTACCAAAGGAGGCAACACTGATAACCATTCCATAAAAAACCTTAACTGATGAATTTGATAATTATACCAAGCGGTATTGATACCAAGTCCACTAACTTAATGGACTTGGTATAAGACAGAGCAGTGTGGCAAATAGCTCCCGCATATTCAATAGATATTAGTTAGATAGTGATGAAAGTTGAGGTTTATGCAGGACAATAAAAAACCCGACAATGAATAACATGGTCGGGGTTTTGATTTCTGATTTAAATCAAATGTAAGCGTTAATCAATAGTAATCATCTTCCTTATTGTGCGCTTGTGGGTCTTCAATAATATCGCTTATGTTGACTTCAAAATTAGTATTGTTATTACAATCAACCATATAAATGGTATGTGTTGAGCCATCAACCCAAGTAACGGTTCCGCTACCCTTTTTGCTGCCACATTTCATACCAATATGAATGTCTTTAAATTCCATAAGCCCTCCTCAAAACTAACTTTGCAAGGTGTGTTTAATACCAATATCATTAACTACCTGAGCATTTATACTTGTTAAAACTACCAACTACTTCGTTCTTTATTTAATAATTAGAGCAACTAGTTATTGAAATAAACGCCTTGTATTTGGCAATTTTTTCTGCGTATAAAATAGCTCACTTAATTAGTGAAACTGGTATATTTAGAGTCCACTCCAAGCAGTTAGTTCATTTTTTGAACGTTCAACCTCTAATTATAGCGTTGAAGTAATAGAATGCGAGTAGATTGGCATGGGATTTAAGGCTCAGCATTGCTGAATGTAGACAACTGTCTCAAATTTATAACGAAATTTTACCATAAATTGATCGCAAAATTTCGTCAGCTGAGCTTCTGTTCAACCAGCCTTATTAGTCGTTAGTCGCGATATCAGTTTCTTGTGTAGAAAGTAAAGCATTTTTAGCGCCTGATAGCGCTTCTAAGCGTTTACCAGCTAGTTGAGTGAATTCAGCTTTGTATTTTTTCGCGATAGGACTCGCATCCGGTAACTTCACTGTGCGCGAGTTACGATGCACACCATTCAGTAAAAATTCATAATGTAAATGCGGGCCTGCTGCTAAACCAGTAGCCCCGACATAACCAATAACTTGCCCTTGTTTTACTCGCTGTCCTTTTTTAACCGAAGCACGTTTATAAAAGTGTAAGTACTTAGTCACTATGCCATTGCCATGCTGAATAAACACATAATAACCATTGTACTTACTGTAAGCTGCATGGGTCACCTTACCATTACCTGCGGCAACCACTGGTGTGCCTCTTTTTGCGGCGTAATCAGTACCGTTATGTGATTGCAGTCGTTTTGTCACTGGGTGACGGCGATTACGCTTAAAGCTAGAACTAATATATTTAAAGTTAACGGGCGCACGTAAAAAGGCTTTACGCATGCTTCTACCATCTGGGCTGTAATACTCTCCATCGGTAAAGCGAATGGCTTGAAACACTTCACCTTGGTTAGTAATTTCTGCCGCTAATATATTGCCTGTACCAATATATTCACCTTCTACATATTTCTTTTCATAAGTAACATGGAAGCTATCGCCTTCTCGGATATCCAAAGCAAAATCGATGTCCCAACCAAAGGTATTTGCAAAGTTAATAATTTGGCTGTCGTTAAGCCCTGCACTTACGCCAGCATTCCAGAAGCTTGATGTTATGGTGCCATAACTAAAGTCTTCTCGGATCTCGACTTCTTTGCTCTCTCTGTGTGATTGGTAAGTATCACCTACTAAATTAATAAATAAGGTATCAGTTTTCGAGAGAGGGTATTCAAGTGCCGCCAATTGTTGATCTTCATTGCTAGCAACACGCAACTTGTCACCGACATTAAGCCTTTTAAGTAGTTTACTGTCTTTACCTTTTGCAGTACTCACCGCGTAGGTCGTTTGAGCACTAAAACCTAAGCGTTTTAATATCAGTGCCAAAGAATCACCACTGCGTACCTTTACAGTTTGCCAACTCAAATGAGCAAGTTGTTCAAGTGAATCGGTTATTTTAACTTTCTTTTTTAATTGGCCACTCGCTAATGAGCCATCTTGCTGGGTAGTTTGGCTATTAGCCAACGAAGGCAGTTGCCCTGTCGTTATCTTGTTTTTGGTTTTAACAATAGTATTCTGCGGTAAAGCGCTTTGTGTTGGTATGCTGCCCGCGGGTACAATACTCTCAGGAAGATCAACTTGAATACGCTGCCCAACTTGAATATCTTCACCTTGTTCATTTTTATCACTTGAAGGCATAATTAATAACAGCAATAAAAAGCCGCTACTGCCAATAATGATAGAGCGATGTAACTTAGGCAGGTTTTGGAAGATTTCTAATAATTTTTTCAACAAGATACGACTCGAAACATTCATAGGAGAAAAGAATAAATACATAGCAAAATAAGAAGACCTAGTGACTATATCAAAACTTTTAATGAAATACCGCTACAAGTGAAGGTATAAATTCGATCAAATGTATCAAAAAATAACCTTAGAATTGACTTTAGGGTTTTAACCTACGGCTAAAGTACAGTAGAATTCGGCCATAAAATAAATTTTCCCTAGTAAATAAACAACACTTCTATCAACAAACTCAAAGTCTTTTCATGTTTGTGGAAAACAAGTTGATGTCTTTGTGATTTCCTAGGCACAATAAATCCAGTCAGTGGAGTCTTAAATGACCGAAGTTAACCAAGCATTTGCCGAGCTAAAGCGCGGTGCAGAAGAAATATTAGTTGAAGAAGAGTTACTCACAAAGTTAAAAACGGGCAAACCGCTAAAAATTAAAGCGGGTTTTGATCCAACAGCACCTGATCTTCACTTAGGTCACACGGTTCTTATTAATAAACTAAGAACTTTCCAAGAACTTGGCCATGAAGTTATTTTCTTAATTGGTGATTTCACCGGCATGATTGGTGATCCAACAGGTAAAAATGTTACCCGTAAGCCACTAACCAAAGAAGATGTGCTAGCCAACGCTGAGACTTATAAAGAGCAAGTTTTCAAGATCCTTGATCCTGCTAAAACCACAGTAGCCTTTAACTCTACCTGGATGGACAAATTAGGTGCTGCAGGCATGTTAAAGCTTGCTTCTCGTCAAACCGTTGCTCGTATGATGGAACGAGATGACTTTAAAAAGCGTTATGCCAATGGTCAAGCCATTGCCATTCATGAATTCATGTACCCACTTGTGCAAGGTTGGGATTCTGTTGCCCTTGAATCAGATGTTGAGCTTGGTGGTACCGATCAAAAGTTCAATTTATTGATGGGTCGTGAATTGCAAAAGTCTGAAGGCCAGCGTCCACAGACCGTGCTAATGATGCCATTACTTGAAGGTCTAGATGGCGTTCAAAAAATGTCTAAATCATTAGGTAACTACATTGGCATTACAGATAGCCCAACTGAAATGTTTGGAAAAATAATGTCAATTTCTGATGTATTAATGTGGCGCTACTATGAATTATTAAGCTTTAAACCACTTGAAGAAATTGAAGGTTATAAAACCGACATTGAAAATGGTAAAAACCCACGTGATGTGAAAATTGACTTAGCCAAAGAGCTAATTGCACGTTTCCATGATGAAGCAGCAGCACAAGCAGCGCACGATGAGTTTATCAATCGCTTCCAAAAAGGTGCCTTACCTGATGACATGCCTGAGCTAGAGATCACAGCTGAAGGCGGTGAGATTGGCATTGCAAACTTGCTTAAAGAAGCTGGTTTAGTTGGCAGTACTTCAGATGCATTTAGAATGATCAAACAAGGTGCTGCTAAAATTGATAGCGAAAAAGTCACCGAACGTGGCTTAGTTATTACAGCTGGTACAACGGCAGTTTACCAAGTAGGTAAACGTAAGTTTGCGCGTATCACGGTTAAATAAAGTAGAAAATATACGCTAAATTATCTGAATGAATAATTAGCATCTAATAAAAGCCAGTCATCATGACTGGTTTTTTTATGCGTTTTTTGCAGCCTCAAACTATTTCGTAGCTAACCATGGCTAATAATTTCCGTTAATAATTTTCGTTAATAATAATTTAATTAACTAGTTGTTTTATCGTGCAATCCAGCTAAAATTGCTTTCATAATCAAGCAAAAGGATGGCTCTAAATATGACAAAGCCTAATCAGGTATTATCAAGCTCTCGACCTTTCAAACCCGTTAATTATCTCTCACTTTCAATTGCTGCAGTATGTGCTTTATCTTCAATAAGTGCTTATAGCCAAGAAACAGATCAAGAACGTATCAAAAGTTTAGAGCAGCGATTGCTTGAATTAGAACAACAGGTGCAAAAGCAAAACTCAACAGCATCTAACAAAGATGAAATAAGCCAAGCGACTAATAAAAAGCTTAGAGTCATACCTAAAAGCACACAACGACCGAGTCGCGACTTTGAAGCGCCAGATAAAAGTATCGTATTGAGTAGCAGTGATACCACCTTACAACTCGGTGGACAGATTTGGTTAGATGCTATTTATAATAATGGCGAAATGACAAACCGTGCTGGTTTTCAAACGTCTTCTATCGCCTATGAAAAAAATACTACTAAAGACAATACCTTGTTCCACGTAGGCCCTTCCAACTTATTTGTTAAAAGCTTTACTCCTACGCAATATGGCGCGATGACCACTCGGTTTGAATTTGATCTATTTGATTCGCAAGGGAATTCAGGCATAAACCTTACCCACATTTGGGGCGAAATAGGCAGCTTTGGTGCCGGTCAAACCTTTACCGGTTTTATGGATATTAATGCTTTTCCCAATATATTAGATTTTTGGGGGCCTAACTCTATGGTTTTTGCACGCCAGCCTCAAGTTAGATATAGCACGGATATTAGTAAAAATTCTTCGTTAGTATTCACCATAGAAAAAGCGGATAGTGATTTTGCTGTACCTAAGAACTCTCTCGGTGGAGACTATGACGATATCACTGAATTACCAGATTTAACTGCCTCATATACCTATAGCGACGATTTTGGTTACATCAAATCGGCCATGATACTTAGAAAGCTTGGTTATGAAACAGCAAATACTAAAGATACCACCATAGGTTGGGGTCTTAATGTTTCTGGTAATATCTCTTTAAGCACTGAAGATTCGCTGCAATTTCAACTAGTATACGGTGAAGGTATAGGCCGCTATATTAATGATACTTGTTGTAGTTATTACAGTGATGAAACAGGTGGAATTGATGGTGGCTTAGACGCGAATGGCGATTTAACCGCAATACCTGTTACTGCTGGTTATTTGTACTACAACAAACAGTGGAATAAAAAATGGAGTAGCGCCATTGGTTATAGCTACCTAACTGTTGATAACCTAGTTACCCAAAAGGATAAAGCATTAAAAAATAGTGCTTATACAAGTACTAACCTTATTTGGTATCCAACCAGCCAAGTTAAAGCAGGTGTTGAGGTACTTTATGGTGATGTACAAAGTAACTCTGGTTTAGAAGCCGATAACTATCGTGTTCAAATGTCTGTCGGCTTCAAGTACTAAAAATAAATATATTAATAAAAGGAACTTATTAACTGAAACTAAGTAGTTATACGGTAATTTGTTTGCAATTAGTGGTCTTGGTATTTACCAGCCCCATCTTTGCTAAACCTACTCAGCAAGCAGCCATACAAAAAGTATTAGACAGTGCTTATCAGCAATTTAAAAACGATAACTCGGGTAAAAATGCTGACTATATTCCAGCGTTGGCTAAAGTAGATCCCGCCTATTTTGGTTTAGCTGTAGTCACTAATGATGGAGAAATTTATAGCAAAGGTGACGTTAATCAAGCCTTCTCTATTCAGTCAATCTCTAAAGTCTTTACCCTATCATTAGCAATGGAGCAAAAAGGTCCACAAGTGATCTTTGATAAAGTAGGCGTTAATGCAACAGGTTTGGCATTTAACTCAGTTACGGCTATTGAGCAAAATAATGCCCGTAGTGTAAACCCTTTAGTGAACGCTGGTGCTATCGCCACAGTAAGTTTACTTAAAGGTAATGACGACAAAACTAAATGGTCTGCACTTTCTGCTTGGTATAATAAATTTGCCAACCGAAAGCTGTCCGTTTTAAAAGATGTTTATAAGTCTGAATCTGATACGAATGGTCATAATCGTGCCATTGCTGAACTACTAACGTCTTACAATCGCTTTTATGGTGATGTAGATTTAAACCTTGATATATACACCCGTCAGTGTTCCGTAGCCGTAACTACAAAAGGTTTGGCGGTGATGGCATCAGTATTTTCTAATAATGGTGTGCACCCTATAACAGGTAAGCAGTTGATGAGTGGTGATAACGTATCAAGAGTACTGGCTGTAATGACAACAGCTGGGCTTTATGAAAACAGTGGTCAATGGGCTTATCAAGTAGGGCTACCTGCTAAAAGCGGTGTTGGCGGTGGTATTATAGCCGTTTCTTCTGGGCAATTTTCATTCGCTGTTTTTTCACCTAAACTTGATGCTGCGGGTAATAGCATACGAGCACAAAAAGCAATTAACTACATTGCTGAGCAGCTAAACGCCAATATTTTTAATTAGCGTTAACTTAAGCTACATAGAAAGAATGAATAACTTAAACGCGCAACTGACAAGCATATAATGCAGTTTAGATTAAGGTTAGGCTGCCTTTTATAACCAGTTCTGCTGAAAACAAAGAAAAATTAACCATATTTTTTATATGGTTATGTACCTCCCCTCACCAAACTCAAACCAGCGTTTACTTAGCGCTGATTTTTTGATCTACATCATTACGTCCTTGTAACTAAGGCGTAAACTGTGACATATTGTCGCAGTTGCCTGTTGTTTGTGTGCACTGCTTAAAGAAATTAAAAATATAACTTTGGCTGTTTAATGTTCATCAACAACATACTTAACGCGGTAAAACGCCTAACAACACAAATATCTGCAACATTATTTTCTCCACTTGCAAAAGCATTAGTGTTGTCTTTGTGCATCATCCTCCCCGCACAAGCTCTCTTTGTTAGCCCGCCTAAAGATCCAATGCCTTTGATAAAAGAGATCTTTGCACAGCAAACCAAAATTAGCGAAAAAGTGGCAACCAAAGAAGGTGGTTCACTCTATTGGACCATCTATAAAGACGAAGACATCATTGGCTACGCCTTTGAAACCAATGACCTAGCTAAAATACCAGCCTATTCAGGTGAGCCCGTAAACATGCTAGTGGCTATCGATCCTCAAGGTATTTACCTAGGCGCAAAAGTATTAGAGCATCACGAACCTATTATTCTCGCGGGTATCCCAGAAAGTAAACTTCATGCATTTACCGAACAATATGACGGTTTAAGTGTTAGCGATCGACTCAAAGTTGGCGGTAACCAAACTGAGGGCATTGTTCATATTGATGGTCTTTCAGGCGCAACTGTAACCGTAATGGTGATGAATGTTGGTATAGTTAAATCCGCCACTATAGTAGCTAGAGAACTTGGTATCATTAGCGCTAGCCAAGACGTTATTCAACCGATGGGAACTATCTACCCTGACGTCTTTGAAAAGTCTGACTGGACTAAACTTACTGGTGATGGCTCAGTTCGCAAGCTTTACCTCAACAGAAAAACAGTCGACGAAGCTTTTGTTGGCACTGAAGCTGAACATGTTGACGAAGCAACGGCTGAGCAAAAACAAGACGACTTTGCTGAAATTTACTTTGCGCAATTAAATATTCCAACAGTTGGTCGTAACCTAATTGGCGATAGTGAATATGATTACCTTATATCATCGCTTAAACCGGGTGAGCATGCCGTTATATTAATGGGTACCGGATACTCATTTAAAGGCTCCGGTTATGTGCGCGGCGCTATTTTTGACCGCATTCAAATCCTGCAAAATGGCGAAGCGTTTGCCTTTAGAGATTTAGATCACAGTCGTGTTCCTGATATTTATATTGATGGCGCACCTAAGTTCAGTGAACGTTCAATATTTATTATCCGTGAGCACCATGAATTTAACCCTGCATCAGATTGGCAGTTAGAGTTACTAGTTCGCCGTCAAACAGGTCCACTTGAAAGTATCTTCACTAGCTTTAAAGCAGAATACCATACCTTAGATCATTACCTAGACCGTCCAGCAGTGATTTTGCCTGAGCCAGAGTTAACACTCGTTCAGCAAGTGTGGCAAGAAAAAGAAGCAGAAGTCATCATTCTGTTCATCTTGCTAGCTATTGTAATACTGAGCTTATTCTTCCAAGATATTTTAGTGCGTCATCCAACCTTCATGCACAACTTCCGTCACTTATTTTTAATTATCACCGTAGTCTTTATCGGTTGGTCTTGGGGCGGGCAGCTTTCGATTGTCAACGTATTTACCTTCTTACAAGCCTTTATGAGTGACTTTTCGTGGGACTTGTTCTTACTTGACCCAGTAATATTCATCTTATGGGGCGCTGCCGCGGTAAGCATGATTTTATGGGGCCGTGCTGTTTATTGTGGTTGGTTATGCCCATTTGGTGCCTTACAAGAATTAATGAACATCTTTGCTCGCTACATCAAAATCCCACAATTTGAATTGCCTTGGGCTGTACATGAGCGTTTATGGGCTATCAAATATTTAATCTTGCTAGGTTTATTTGGCTTATCAATGGAATCACTTTCATTGGCGGAAACGTTTGCTGAAGTAGAGCCGTTTAAAACCACCTTTTTATTGAAATTTGATCGAGAATGGCCATTTGTCTTGTACGCCAGCGCACTGCTTATTATCAATATTTTCAACCGTAAGTTCTTCTGTCGTTACTTATGTCCATTAGGTGCAGCACTTTCAACCAGTAACAGTATTCGTTTATTTAGCTGGTTACGTCGTCGCCCTGAATGTGGTCAACCTTGTAAAACGTGTGCAAAAGAATGTGAAATTCAAGCGATTGATCCAGATGGCGTGATCAATATGCGTGAGTGTCATTACTGTCTTGATTGTCAGGTGACTTACTTTAATGAAGAAAAATGTCCGCCATTGAAAAAATTAGCAAGAAAAAAAGCAAAATATAAAGAAACGGAAATTGAAGCAGTAAATGTCGGCTAAGCCAAAATGCTGCAGAAAAAGAAAACTAATAAGTAAAAAATTAATTAAAAAGTTTAACTAAATTAAAAGCAAAGTGGAGAAAACCAATGAGTAAAGAAGAGTTAGGATTAGATAATGACTCCAATGAAGTGAAATTGGAAGATGAAGGACGCCGTAAGTTTTTCGGTAAAACTGCACTACTAGGCGCAGGTGCTGTTGCAGCTCCAATGACAGCAGCTATGTTTGCATCAACAGCGAAAGCTCGTGCATCAGAAGCCAATAGCGCAGTTGTTCACCCAGGTGAGCTTGACGAATACTACGGTTTTTGGTCAGGTGGTCACTCAGGTGAAGTACGTATTATGGGTATCCCATCAATGCGTGAATTAATGCGTATTCCTGTGTTTAACACTGACTCTGCTACAGGTTGGGGTTTAACCGACGAAAGTAAGCAAATTAAAGGCGATAGTGCTGACATTATGATGGGCGATTCTCATCACCCTCATATGTCAATGACTGATGGCCGTTACAATGGTAAGTACGTATTTATCAACGATAAAGCAAACTCTCGTGTTGCGCGTATTCGTTGTAACGTAATGAAAGTTGATAAAATGATCACTGTACCAAATGTACAAGCAGTACATGGTTTACGTGTTCAAAAAGTTCCACATACTAAGTATGTTATTTGTAATGGTGAATTTGAAATTCCTATGAATAACAACGGTAAAGATAACATGAAAGATGTTAGCACTTACCGTTCATTATTCAGCGTTATCGATGCTGAAAAAATGGAAGTTGCTTTCCAAGTAATGGTTGATGGTAACTTAGATAACACTGATGCTGATTACGATGGCAAATACTTCGCTTCAACATGTTACAACTCAGAAATGGGTATGAACTTAGGCGAAATGATTTCAGCTGAGCGTGATCACGTTGTAGTATTTAACTTAGCTCGTTGTGAAGCTGCGGTTAAAGCCGGTAAATTTACTAACCACAATGGCAATAAAGTACCAGTACTTGACGGTCGTAAAGGTTCTGAATTAACACGTTATATCCCAGTACCAAAATCTCCACACGGCATGAATACTTCACCAGACGGTAAGTACTTCGTAGCTAACGGTAAATTATCTCCAACAGTTTCTATTATTTCTATTAAGAAATTAGACGCTTTATTTAGCAATAAAATTAAGCCACGTGACGCAATTGTAGCAGAGCCAGAGTTAGGTTTAGGTCCATTACATACTGCATTTGATAACAAAGGTTTTGCTTACACTACTTTATTCCTTGATAGCCAAATCGCTAAATGGAACATTGAAGAAGCAATTCAAGCTTATAACGGTAAAAAAGTTAACTACATCCGTCAAAAATTAGATGTACATTACCAACCAGGTCATAACTCAACGTCTTCAGGTGAAACTCGTGACGCTGATGGTAAATGGTTAGTATCACTTTGTAAGTTCTCTAAAGATAGATTCCTTCCTGTTGGTCCATTGAAACCAGAAAACGATCAGTTAATTGATATTTCTGGCGATACAATGAAACTTGTACATGATGGTCCTACTTTCGC
>PJEL010002969.1_pt1 | contig 14927 bp, 9 predicted proteins | sample 1853271 | NCBI WGS metagenome assembly PJEL01 (sample SAMN08108733, study PRJNA415343) | Invertebrate metagenome, whole genome shotgun sequencing project. | host: Globobulimina | place: Sweden: Gullmar Fjord | collected 2015-08 | reverse complement strand
TGCTATCATCTCAGGACCATTCATTATGTAACATCCACAAAAAATATGGTTGTCCAGTAGCAATATCACTCTTCATTGGTGTCATAAGCAGGGACTGTTAACTTAGCGAATAACATTATTTGTTTAACTACTACACAGACTAGTACTTGTGTAGTGGTTGGCGGTTGGAAGAGTCACGTATTCACGATCCAGAGTACCCGGAGGCTGCTCTTATAACCGTAACCCTAACCCTAATCCTCTGGCCCTAATCCTAATCCTAATTCTAACCCTAACCCTAAACCTATCCTTGAACTAAGGCATCTACGGCCACTACGATCCAAATGACAATCTTTCTGGGTGACGAGGTAAGCTGCCAGCATGAAATGAAAATTTAACCAGTTTATAAACAATGTTAATTCTCATTTAAATGTACTTGGATAGCATTGGTGTGGTAGCATTTCGCGCCAAAGAAATGCCCGGGTTTTGATTCCCCTAAATCGCAATGCGATATAAATTACACTAACCCTTGTACAGTTGTTTGGGTTACCTGCGACCCGTTTACCTTGCACAACCGGTATCCACTAAATGATGGTGGCACAGTTGGTATAGAGTTTTCCACTCTTTACCGTAAATCTACCACCTGACAGCAGGAGGCCATCACAAATGCCTACCCTCGACAGAGGGTGATGGTTGTCGTGTCGTGGAGGTCGCTTGCAACGTACTACCTGTCGTTGCTTGAGAGGGAAACTCCCGTTCCTTGGCGCCTGTACAGCGAGGTTGGTGAGGGCCGTGGTCGCCGTGTGGAGTTATGGTCCCCGGACCGTGAATCGCACGTGATCATCTGTTACCCGTCGTTGTGCCGCCTCGATCCGGATGTGACGTACAGTCTCATTGCCAGGAGGCGAGGGTGGGCCTTGTGGCTGGACGAATCCGTTCGTCTCAGTCACTCCAGTGCATCCGTTCAGATGCTCGGGGGCGAGGGAACACGTCCCAGTGAGGGAACGAGGATGGAGCAGTGCGAGTCCAGGCTGACCGACCTGGTTCGCGCGGCCCCGTTCTGCGTCATGTTGCAGTATAACATGATGCAGGACGCGCCCTGTTGGATCCTCGATCGGTTGGGCATGTCGATCGAGGGTGCCGTCTCCTCCAAAGAACTCCGAACGATAAGACTTTCTGAGGAGTATCTTTGGAGGGGGAGGACGTTTTTGTACACGACGAAGCCGATACTCGTGTACGCGTCCATGAGGGCTGCTGTCCTCGGTGGGTACCCACGTGCGGCTGCCGACGGATCCGTGGAAAGTGCACGAACAACCGTGCCCGTGTACTGTGTGTGCAACTATGCACGCACAGCGGATTTCGTTGCATGTTGGCTGAGGAAAGAAGCTGAGGCCTGGCTCGTGAAGCTGGGGTGGAAAGAGCCGCACGTGTCGGATGCCTTGAGAAGGATTCGACACGTGCGGCTCGATGTCAAGGCGGGCAAGACGGAAGAGGGCCAGTACGCACGCATGTTGTTCGAAGACACGAACGCATGCGCGCGAGAGGCCGACGTGCTGGTGGTCACTTACGTGGCCGAGGCTGGTGTGTCCATACCTCGTGGACACTTCCGGGCTGTCTTCGGTGTGCTGTTTCCTGCGGTAGGGACGTGGGACTCTCAGTTACAGTCCCTTAACCGTGTCAGGGAAGAGGTGTTTACCATGGTATCTTTTGCCAAGGACAAAACCGCTTCCGCGGGTGCTCACGTGTGTCGAGCCGTCATCAGGCACACCCTTGGGCACCAGTTTCGGAACCAGGCACCGTGGACTGTGGAAGCGGCCGTTGGTTTCGCTTTGGACGCTGTCCATCTAAGGACGGCGGGGTGGGTCATGTGGCAGGATTGGTTGCGTGACCACCCGTGGGTCGCGGCTGTGTGCGTGGACGACTTTTTGCCACGCACATCAAAAGGTCTGACCTTGCCGCCGATGGTGCCCAGTGCCCGGTTGTTTTGGGATCACTGGCCCGTTCCAACGGACGACACCACCCAACAGCGGCTGTCCACAACCCCTGACGCAGTGAAAGAGGGGATGGACACGTCCATGCGACACCTATCAGACGCTGTTGCGCAGCACCTCACCTCCGGTGCGGACCTAACTGCACTGGCAGATACGGGTGCGCAGTCTGTTTACGGTTTGTCAGTGGACACCAACGTGTGGGGTGGAGCATTCTCGGGAAGAGTTTCCGCTCTTACCATGCACCTCAGTGGGATCGCACGCACAACTTTGACAGGACTTACGACCGACGCCTACGTGTCCAGAGTCGTCGCTCTTGTGCCGATCCTTGGTTGTCTGTCCGGCAGCGGGTTTGCTACTTTCCTCGAAAAAGCGAAGTCGGGCCTTGCCTACTTCAGGTTCTTGGAGAGGAAAATACGCGGACCTCACGCCACGACTGAACTCAGGACGTGCGTGACCCCCCTGGAAAATGCGAAAGCGCTTTTCCTGCAGCACGTGTTGCGAGGTCTTCATTGTCCTCCGTGTACTGCCAGAAGCCCGAACGGTACAGTAGTGCACTTCTACTTGCCTGACAGGTTACACGGCATCACGTCCAGCAAGGACGACCCCGCACACCTGCGCACGGTCATGAAGTCGTGGCGACCCATGTCCCTGGGCGGAAGGGATACTGTGAGGTGGAGAGACATGTGGGACCTCCTCACGAATTACTCCGCTCTCCCCGATGCCCCCCCCCAACCACCGAGAAAGACACGCTGTGGCATGAACGAGTGCATAAGAATGCTGATGCAGGCTTACGGCCTGCAATACGTGTTCTCGAAACCCCCGCTGAAGACTGCCCCCGGCCTACATGCTGGTCGAGCGTGTAGGCCGGGGACAGAAGAACCCCGGAGGAAACACATGCTCGTTGCGCACGAGGAAGGCTGGCAACAAACACTTGCTTTCATGCAAGTGTTGGCCTTATCTCAGAACACGCCCTTGCACCTCGACGGAATGCCGTTGCCTGAGAGGTGCATCTTACGAGCTGTGAACGACCACCTCGGCATGACAGAAACCACGATGTAAACATGTATGTATTGCTGTAAGTATAACATGTATATAACACGTGCACGACATGCACGTAAAAAACACGTGCACGACATGCACGTAAAATTTTGTACAAACCGGCACGGAATAACACGCCGTTCAGTCGTAAATGAAATTAATGTATACATTTCATTTCACTTTTACGTTAACGACTGCGCTCAGAGGAACCCTCCAACCCTCCTATGACTGAAGTGATCCGTCAAAAGACAACAATACTACATATCCCCCCGCAGGACTGTAAACCACAACCAACCCAGCCAAACAACTCCTAGCGACTGTGACTGTCATACTATCCATACATCTACATACATACCGTATGTATTCCTGTTTACGTTAAATGCGGTGTCGCCAACAGGTCGCTGTGAATCACAGGACAATACACTGCCAATAAGAGGTTCCATAATAGACGTTCACCGCTACTCATAAAACGATTTATTAAGTGGTAAATAGTCTCCCTGCAGGTAGATGGCAACGCACATCTGCAGTCCAGGAAACTCAGCTGTGGTACGGGGTGGTACTAGTAAGTGTGAGAGTGATGAATTATCATCTTACTGAGGAGTCGCTAACCGAACCGAGGAAACTCTAATGCTTTCTCACTACACCAGGCACCGCCCAGGGGACAGAGAAATACACACCCCGACCTGGTCTCAAATCTTGTTACCACCCCAGCGTGTAACGTCCCCAAAATAGCATCCGGATGTTATAATGCATGCATCCTACAAATTGTATGTACACCTCTATTAATATAATTACGGTATGGGTTTTCGGTAAAAATCTGGGGTACCAATCAGCTGGAAGTATTTCTCATAATATAAAGGGGAAATACCCTTAGAACCTCACAGTACGCACCGTTTGACTCCTTATAAGGAGGTAGGAAAGTCCGGTCACCCTGTATCTCACCCCTCCCCCTTTTATTTCCGAGCCAAAACACCCTTTTTTGAGTAACTTAACGTGGAAACCTTATAGAGTTGTAACCAGGTGGTTTTGGGTTGTGTCGAGCTCGTCTGGTGGCACTAAAGCGTTGGAAAGGTTGAATATTTATTCATCGAAGGTATGGGATGTCATGTATGCTCCGTGTGCCATATCGTTATAAATTATAAACCGAACCGTGGGGGGGGTCTAACTTTGGACCTGTTCGCAACAATCCTCCAGTTGTGGCGGTTCTCTTGGTGTTTGTATTAGCAGCACTTTGGGGTTAGGGCTAGTGGTATTAAGGACTTTAACATCTCTTTTGACCCTAGCCAGTGCTTTGACCTCTATCATGTTACCATACTATTATACTATAGCGGGTTAATTTGAACATCATTGATAACAGAAGGAAATATTATTCTTTGTAGGTGGTACCTTGTGAAATGGTCATGAGCTCTACTGAGGAAATGACGGGCATGGCAATCCCTACCCCGAATGGGCAATGATATGGCAACCCTATGTCGAGCCAGCCCCTTTAATACCTACTTTTTGTAATCACATTTAATGTGATGTGTCACGAGTGATAATGGATTATGCCGTGTACAGAGAGGCCACAAGGCGACGTCGCGGGTGGGTGTGGGGACCGTGGAGCTGTGTATCCTCTGCTTCTCTATGCTTCAGCCATCTACTTGTGGAAAATAGAGATTTTCATTCTCTCCGTACCTCCTGGATTCATAGGAGTGCTTTACTATCAGCTTGCACTGTCCACATTTCTCTCTTCTGTATCTCTGTACTGTGGCTTGTCTTGCCGGTACGTTAGGGGCTGCTATTGATCCTCAGACACGTGTAACTCTAACAACTAACGCACCCTGCTGACTGCAGAAACCATTCAAGAGGAGGGGTTTTCTAGTTGTCATCAACATGCCAGCAAGTATGGTTTTACTAGGTTCTCCAACGTTTCTGGAAATGTACTATGATGTCCCTCTGTTACTCGCTGGAGGGCTTGCAGTCGGTTCTGGGGTTGTGTTTTTTGGAGCTAGTACCGGTGGGAACTGTACAAAAACGGGTGTGTGCGCCTTTTGTACGATATACGTTTTGTGGTTGTATTGGCGGTTAGTTACCCCTGGTAACATTCATGGTGGGCTGGAGGTATTTTTTCCTGCTGCTGTGATAACGTTTGTGTTAGGAATTTGTGGATTGTGGCTATCGCTATTGGATGAGCGCCTTGAATTGAAGTTATTTCTTGAGGATGGAAAAGTGCTTCAATTGAAAAATGCCATACGTGCCGAGGTTGAAGCCGTGGATGATGTGTTAGAGTTTTTTTTGCCGAAGTTTGTTTTTAATAACCTGCTGGAATTGCGGGCTTCAAATTTTCCTGCCCTTCCACCTGATAAGGCGCCCTCTGAGAAGACCCCTTTGCTCCGTGCTACAGCTGAAGGGGCTTTACCTTTGGCGCTGACTCGTCTTTTGGGAGTCCAGTGGGATATGAAGTTTTCCAGGAGGTGCTTTGTAACAGTGGTGGCGGCCCGTGTGTGTGACGTTGATGTCATATTTAGAGAAGGAACGATGTACCAGGGGGGTGACACCTTTCCCCGATTTGAAAACTTATTTGACTCCCTGGAGAGAATTGGAGCTGAGCATTCAGTGGAACATATCATGTACGAAAAAGGTGTATTTGTTGCCTGTGCAGGACTGGAGGCCACTATGAATGCTAACTCTGAACAAATGTTGAGCAGCAAAGATCTTGCTGAATCCGAGCGACCTGACGTGGCATCATTCGCACTGTCTGCAGTTGATGTGGCTAATAAGTGGTCAATGGAAGGTGCAGACTCTGGATTACAGTTGTGTGTGGGTGTTTCGAGTGGCTACGTTTCATTTGTGGGGGTTACCATGTACCCTGTAGGTTTGAATGTGCTCGGTCTGCCTATCACCGAAGCCGTAGACTTGGCCTTGTCCAATGAACCAGATGAAATTTTAATCACTATGTCTACCACAAAGCTTGTGAAATTGGCAATGGGGGGATTCCCTTTTCCTGTTCAAGACATGAAGGTACTAAATATGAGGGGCAACTTGACTCCAATTTATCTTCTAAAGTCTGGCGACTGTAATCTGGGTTCCAGTTCTATGTATCCGAGTAGCAATACTCATGAAACCAATGCAGTAGCAAATTCTGCTTTCAAACCTAATGAGAGTTCAATTTCTCTCGCTTTAGATGGTAAACTTGGCAAGGTCGTTGATGAATCGTCTTCTACCAGTTTTAACCGTAGTGATGAGGTATGCAACGATGCTACAGCAGTCGCTGCATCAAATTCGGAGGAGCGGCGGCCGAGGTTGAGGAGGATTTATGGCGGGATAGGTACACGGTTGTTAGGACTAATTTTGAGGAGGCTATCCTCTGCAAATGGTGATGCAGTGGAACAGACTGTGAGAGATTTGAATAATCTTGCGCGTTTACCCTCAAACGAACACCTACTCAATCCATGGCTCACACCCTTCCCGCCGAGGCCAATCAGTATAAAACAACAGATGCTTCAGCCTCTCAATAGAGACGTGTCTGAGATGTATCAGAGGCTAACAGATAATCATATGGCGCAACGTGGGACACGCATTGCAAGCCTTATACTGGTTTCAGGAATCATGGCACTGTACGGAATGTTATACTTCCCAAAATGGAGAGTTTATATTTACAGAGGTGTTGCGGCTGCAGGTTGTTGTTTAGGACTTTCGATGTTCCACAAGGCAGCAGCTACTCGGGGAAGGGATAAGGGTGGTGGAAAGATGGAACAGTTTTTTTCATCATTTTCATCATTTTCGACTCTGGAGAGTACCTGCGGAATACTTGCGTCTTCTTTGCTCTACTTGGTCGTAGTTGAGTGTAATGACTCATATTTATTCGCAACAGCAATGGCTCTACCGTGGATAGTATTTGTGTGCCCTGGGTACATTTTGCCGTATGCATATTCTCTTCGTACCCTGCTTTGGGGGGGATTGTTTGTGGTTTGGTTCCTGGTCCTACATTTGCCTCAAACTCATACAGCTATGTTTAAGAGCATGACTCTGCTACCACCTTCAATTGCTGTAGCTTTGAGATGGCTGTCACTTGTCCCTAGCATTGTACTTTTTGTTAGCTGCCGATTATGCATTTGGTGCAGGTGTGAAGACTTTCTGGAATTAGCTAAGTATAATGAGAAGCTTATGACAGTGCACTTGCCACAGCAGATCAGGGAGACGACGCACTTGATGAATGACATTTTCTCTCGATGTGCTTGGCCTCTCCTTGAACCGTACCTCCCGTTGCCGCACCCACCATTGGATGGAGAGAGCGAGAATCTGGAATCTCTTCCTTTAGCAGGCGCAATAGCTGTTGTTCTGCAGAATACTTGGGTTATTTACATCGATTCTGCATCCGTGAAGAAGATGGAGGGAATATTGGAACCTGGAGAGCTATCGGTTATCATTCAGAAGGTTAACTTGATACTGTTCGTGTCGATGAGTGAGCAGGTTCGTTCCAACGTCGTTCCTCCTCTTCGCACTCACTTCTGATATGAGAGTTTGATCCTCCTCCAAATTCTTCTTTCTCATAACCCTGCTTGGTGATTCCGCTGTGCCTGCCTTGTACTATCAGTGCCTTGATACACTACCGGTCCTCTATATTGTATTAGCGCCCTAACATCACCACCACCTTGTCTCTATGTTTTTCAGGGAGCATATTCCATTTTTCACAATACTGGAGCGCATGTCTTCATTGTACCTGACGTGTCATTGTACAATGACACGGCTGATACTACCAAGGAAGGAGAGAATAAAAGGAGGTCTTCAACATACACCCCAATATCGAGATCCAGTGCGCAGGAGGCAAAGAAGTCGCATATCAAAGGGCTTGCAATTTGTATCAGAGCACTGCAGGCCATGGAATGTGAGGTGACGAAATTTAATCAACAGTATCAGATGGGTTTGTCGGTCACAGTGGGATTGGCAGTGGGAGACGTGAGGTTGGGCTTTATCGGTGGACGTCGTATGAGTTGGGATGTCACGGGAGAACCTGTGGTACAGGCTTGGGCACTATCATCTTACCCTCTTTGCGACCGGTCTGCTCCTGTAATAAGGATGGGTTCTCGGGTGAGATAGAGATAGATAAGAAAGAATTGGGAAATGAGGGGGTGGGTGGGGTTCAAGTGTGATGCACAAGCGAAGGTAGTAGATAAAATCACATCCAAAGGTAGTAACCCAGCAACGATTGTGAAGATGTGTGTGTGTGTGTGTGTGTGTGTATGTATTATGTGTATATGCACATAAATCGTGAAAACCAGGAGTGGTAATGCCGCTAATGCACTGAGGTAGGCGGCTTAGAGAATTTTTCAGCCCAGACTACTAACCATTCCTGCTCTTTTCCACACCACGCACCCACTCTCGTACGTAGGCAATGCAATACCTTCAAGAGATGTCTGAAGACCCCAAAAATGCTGAAATACTGCAATGGCTCTCGATTACTCGCATGGATAGTACGTTCAAAAGAAACAATCCTTCTATGGATGTACTGTTGCCGAAAGACATGTTCCATGCATTTGTCTCGTCCCCTAAATACTGTTTAAGACGAGAGCCTCAGGTTGAAGATTTTCGGGTTGTAGGCCTTTTAGGTCAGGGTGGAAGCGGAAAAGTTTATAAGGCTGTTGATAGCTGCACTGGAAAAATGCACGCTATCAAAAAACTTGATAATGCATCAATTTTAGGAATATCAGCGTGGACTCGTGTTGAGCTACAGGTTCTGTCACGAGCAAGGCACCCTAATGTTGTATCATTCAAGGGATGCCTCCAAACTCCCAAGAGTATGTACCTCATCATGGACTACACGAAGGGTGTCACCCTTGGTGCATTGCTACGTTGCCAAAGAAAAGGGCAACACTTTAGTGTTAAAACACTGCAATTTTGGTTTGGAGAGTTGGCTAATGCGTTGGAGTACCTTCACGGGCTGGGGATCATCCACAGGGATTTAAAGCCAGACAACATGTGGATATCAAAGGAAGGTCACCTCCAACTCATGGACTTTGGGTTAAGCAAGATTGTGAATGATGACGAGAAAATTGCCCACCCGGAGCAAGAAGGACTCGTCATCAATGAACCAACCATGAGAATTATTCCCGATATATCTCGTCAGCTATTGAAGGGCCTTTTGCCCTTGGATGCAAAGGAGGAAGGAAAGGATCATCGCAACAGTATGGATTGCAGTAGTAGCTGTACTTCTTCCTTGTCTCAAATATCCAATGATGACAAATTGCCTAGTGTTAAGGGCAACAATGGCCATCCCACCTTCAGCATACTTATTGTTGACCATGATTATTTCAATGTACGTATGTAGAAATAGAAACAGTAGCACCAGCCAGTTTTTGTAAATGTATTTTGGGCTAAGCGGCATGTGGTGTTGGGTGTTTTCGATAATTTCATGTTTTTATGTGTTGCTTCAAATTCTTCTTCTTCAACTGATGATGACTGTGTTTATACGCATGTTCCGCCTCGTCTTAGGGTCTCATGAAGAAGTCACTTATCGTGCGGGCCGGTTACACTGCATTCATTGCTAGAACCTGCCATAAGGCTAGAAAATTCTTGTTTACTCAACATTCCTTTGATATCAATGCGCTTCTTGTGTGGTGGGACCAGCCTGGAGTTCGGAAGTTTCTGGTTGATGCTGTACCATACATGCATGCCAAAGGTGGACTGACGATTGTTACGTGTGATCAATCGACTGAAAAGGAAGCAAATGAATCAGGGTTGGCTGATTTGTACATTAGTGGGTCTTTTAAAACTGAGCATATAGCGTTCCTGCTGCACAATTTTAACCAGAAATCAGAGCTGCTGCCGAAGAAAATGTCATTTTCAAACTTGAGCGTAGATAAAGCAAACGTAGAAGAGGACTACTATTTTACTTCCCTAGTTCGGAACTTGCAGCAGAAGAAGACTCGCTTGACACACCGCAGCAGTGGACCAAGTGAATCTCATCCTTCAGAAAAAATCCTCCCATCTCATAATAATAACCCCCTCCCCCATATTGTTGGGACCCTGCATATGATTGCACCGGAAGTCATTTCGAATCGTATTTATAGCTTTGCCTTTGATTGGTGGAGTTATGGCGTTTGTTTGTACGAAAGTGCAACTGGATTGCTGCCCTTTGTTGGAAATTCAATTTCAGAGGTGTACAAGAATGCAACGAAAGGCCCTCCGAACCTTACTCTGGTACCAGATTCTAATGATCTACGCCAGTTCATTCATCTGCTTTTGCAGGTTGTTCCTTCTTCTCGTCTAGGGTCAGGCTCCCGTGGTGCCAAAGATGTAAAAGGGCACACATTTTTTTCTGGGATCGATCTCGAAACTCTAAGTGAACAGAATGGACCCATTGATGATCCTGCTGTAAATATAGAAATTACTTCGGTTAATAGTACAAGCGGCGACAATGGTGATGGTGGTGGTTCATTGGCTGATTTTTACCCTGACGGGAGGTTGCCTGCGATCGATAAATTTCCGGAAAATTCTTCCAGTTCCAACTCTTCTTTCACCAATGTCACTTCTAGTGCGAGTGCTTCCCTTAGTATACTTGAGCTTACTGGCCAGAAAGACTCATATAGCTCCACAGAGACAGCCTATCAGCAGGTAAGGGTGGTAACCAACCCTGATATTTTTGAAGATTTTGTTTTCTGATTTTGTGTCTTGTTGTCATGTCCCTATATACCACCCCTGCCCTGTGCTACATGGCATATTTGCCCTATAATTGTTTCCACCATGAACATTATTCTTCTTTCATCAACGTGTGACTGACTCTCCGAATGATGACTCGAGCGTCCCTTTATCTTACCCCACCCTTGATTGTTGTTCATATTGCTCAAACCAAATTAAGGTAGTATTATCTGTATCACGTGTCCGTCTGATATACTACTACCCGTTTTAAAATTATAACTGTAAGGTGTTGCTGGACTAGTAACTTGCGCCGTGTCCCTGAATGCTCCTGTGCCTTGGATAATGAAGCGGCGGTATCACTGCATGCTAATTTCAATCGTAGTTACCACTACCTGGGACCAAGGTTATTATTTCTTACTTACTGTTGCAGGGTATGGATTTGGCTGTAGGCAGGCTGTCGAATTTGATTATGACTGGCGACCATTGAATAGTAGCAGTGTTTGAATTCTCTGTGTAGTGTAAATCACTCACAGGCAGGTCTATACCCGAATTCCCAACCCTTATCACACTGTAATTACAGAGTGTGATAGAGTAACTAGTCAAAATATTTTTTGACAGGACTTTGCTTTAATTGATTTTATGTAGAGTGATTTAGATACTTTTGGATCGAGTTTTGTACTACTTGCAGCATCGAGAATGGATTTTTCATGAGCTCATGACCACAATGGATTTTCAGCCCTTACCACAATGACGAGTCATTATGTAGACGGCGCAGGTGGGTTAAGGATAGCCTTAACGATGAATCATTTTCTGCGTATTTTCCTTTCTCTATCCTGATACGCACAAACTCTTACACTACGAATAGTTCAATGTAATAATCATTCTGTATAACATGAAGAGATATAACATATCTAAAACTTATTTACTGTAATTTCTACGTGTCGTCCAGTCAATAAATTATCACAATATTGGGCATTGTGACAGGATCAGCCTTCTTGTGCGCCAATAGGGGGGGATGGAAAAGCTTTGAGGATGTTACAGTTGCAGCTGAACGGAATGCAGCGTCTCTTTCGTGTGCAGCCTTGAATTTGCTAATTTCAAGGCATCACATCTCGAGTCAGTGCCGCATCATGATGTAGTGGGAGGCCCATAAAATCGCCACATTCCATCAAATGGGGGGGTAGTATAAATGACACCGCACTCTGAAACAACGTTTTCATTGTCTACCAGCAGGGAAGAGTTGTTATCCACCAATGCCATAGTGCGATATTATGAACTGTTAGAGTCCTATTAGTAGCTCATGTAATACTGAAGAATCATATATGTGTGAGAGATTATCATTCCACCTACACAGTACATTCGATCTTTACAGTGGTGGTTCTTTGTGTCAAAACCCTGTACACATATATACTACAAATATCATGCATCACATAGAAGACATGGGGGCTAGCAGGTGGTTGAAATGCAATAGACCCAACTACAGTACGCGGTGGCCTATCCTCCGTGATGTAATCAAAGCCTTAAGCGACTCGTACAACATAGCTATTTGACTGACAGATATACCTGAGAACGAACGGTCAAGAGATCGTAATAGAAAAAAAGAGTTAAACTTTTCCAAAGAATGCGGTGGGTGCCTATAAAAAAAGGATGATTTACTGGATGCGTTTTGCCATTGCTACTGCCACTACCACGACGTACCTCACCCATCTGTACGGTTTATATGGCTTCTCTGTATCCACAATTCTGAGGAAGCGGACCTGAGGGCAGATAAAAAATAAGGAAGAATCATCGTGCAGCTAGCCCCATTCAAAGCAAGTAGGGCAACTGCAACTGGTACTGGTACAAGGGCCAGGTTCTGAAAGGACAAAAGGAACCTCCTAGTAGTTGGTTAATATTAATACCTGCAATCCACTGATATTGTACATCGGAACCTCAAATTGCACACTAACAGGGCCTATCTCCCGCAATGTTGATGGTGTAGAAGGACTTCCAAGCGTCATTCTCACCCTCATTGATCTCTCTGAGTTTCCAGGAAACCTCCTCATACTCCACTCCACTCTCCTTAGATTCGCCACGTATTCTGTGCTTCCTTCGCTCAGAACTTGAGAATCCCCTTCCGCATCCTAAAAAATCAAAATTCACACCATCTCGATTCAATAGTCTTCCAAATGTATGTATCAGGAATTGTAAGGGGCTACGAAAGGCTACTATATGTCATTACAATGTTAGAACTAGGATTAGATGTGATGGCATGACATGATGAATGTTGGAAAGTATACAGTTAATAAGACATACATACATGCCCCCAATCCCTTAGAAAGATTGAAAGCAACTCTCCTCTATGTCCCAAGAGATTGTGAGGTGGCTTAGGCTTACCGCTCTGACCGACATTGCCGAGCGGGGTACAGGGAGCCTAAGTAATATATTGCCTCCATGGTTTGCCTCTGGAATATCAGCTCTCACCACAAGCTTGAGCTCCAAATGATATTCATCCACTTCCGTAATAGTGGAAAACAAGCGAAATGGAACCCTGTTAACAACTTGAAGTTAGTTTTTGATCAAGGTACAAACACGTAGTGCATCTGTATCCTATACTCTCGGGCTGCTAAATATTAACATTACGACATTCCATAAACTTCTGTGCAAACCTGAAGTCTGTGGTAATCCGATAGTTGAGACAGGTGAACTCTCCATCAGGTGGATGGAAACTCAACTGCTTCATAGTCTCAAAGTCATCCAATCGGACACACTCATGAAAATTACAATCATCCCAAACCACGGCACCACGAGTAGAGGTGCCACCTTGCTTCCCCACTACCAAGTCTTCATTAAGTGCCAAACATAACTCCGGACTACCAGAAAGGTACGACTTCATCTGGAGATGCGGGTTGGACACAATCAAGGGATGTTTTAGCGCAAGAAGCGCTCAGGACTGCGGAAGCAGGAGGAAAAGGCAAGCACTATAAAATGATGACCTGTATACAGCCATCAATGGAATGGTTTAGAATGCGTCCGTCTGGACCGAAAAGGACATTCAGCCTCTCGATTACATCCACAAATATATCGTTTCGTGCTGCTTCACCAATGGGCTTTCGCGTAGCTGCGGGTGGGGTGGTTCTCTCTTTACGAGATGTCGGTATATGATATGTCAGACTGGCCACAGAGCCCTTGGGTGTGAGGCCTTCCACAGGGATAGCTTCATTATACACAGAAGCCCTTAGACGTTCTGTACTAGTGGCCTAAGAGGTAGGTGTTACAGAGTTTCAGCGCCTCATCTAACTGTGATGACAGTGATGCTTAAGAATTGCAATGTACAGCATACCATCAGCCTGTGTCTGTGTACCTGTGGGTAACCGTAATCCAGCGCCTCATCCAACAGCTCATATATTAAAACAAAATTCATGCGGATGGCCTCCTCGGACAGCACACCACAGTAGTCCTTGAAAACCTTTGCCAAAACATACAATAGTCAAGAACGGGGTGGTGAGGGTAGGGCTCATGCACATCGAGACAACTTTTGTCATCCAATTTAGTCGTATATTCATTCGCAAGTGGATGGAAAAAATAGGACACAATAGCAATGGAAGTGACCATAGCTCTGGCTGACTGACAACAGTCATGCAAACAAAATGTAACGGTGGTATTTCTACGCAATGCTAATAATGTTAAGGAACAAACAAGTCAGGAATATCAACGTCGGGGGAGCCAATAGTTATGGATGACAGCAATGCCAGCTCATATCTCCGAAGGATACTTCACTGAGATTACTGAAAAGATGGGGAAATGTAGCAGCTCCTGCAGTACTGACATCAATCTCTACACCAATAACAACAAAGGCATCAGACAGCTACCTTGCTGAGTTTATCAAGCAGCTCCAATACAACTGACGGAGAACAGTTGTACTTTGTCGTGACACCAAGGAGCAATCCACTTTTCTCAACATACAGGAAATTCACACCACCTATTTACGTATCCAGCGAGTAAGAAAACATTGACGTATTAACATTAACAGCTCATCTACAGGCAGGCACTGCTGATCACCAAAACCCACAAACAATTACACCTCACTTATCGTGATAGCTGGAGGAGGGTCCGTAACACTCCCAGGCCCTCCTTCGTAGAACTTGACCCTCCTGAAGAAGTTGCCCAGTTGCGCAGGACTTGCATCACCGTCCCCTCTGTAGTTTTTAGAAATAATAATATCACCCCGAGGAGAAAGAATAAAGAAATGGGACAGAGGGGTGATCATGAGAAGTTACGATTTGGGTTAGGGTTTAGGGTTAGAGGTTAGGATTAGGGTTAGGA
>PJEL010002968.1_pt1 | contig 14927 bp, 16 predicted proteins | sample 1853271 | NCBI WGS metagenome assembly PJEL01 (sample SAMN08108733, study PRJNA415343) | Invertebrate metagenome, whole genome shotgun sequencing project. | host: Globobulimina | place: Sweden: Gullmar Fjord | collected 2015-08 | reverse complement strand
AAAAAACCGCCGCGGCACGCCGGGCGGTTTTCACCACTCGTTTAGCCGCATTTTTAACGCGCCCGCAAGCTGAGAACAAATCGGCGCTACACCTGGATCAAAGCGCTGGAGGCCCACCCTTGTCAAGACAGTATTAGGAGGCAAGCAGCCTTTCTTGGATGCAACCAGCGGGTTGCTTGCCTTTCTGGCCGTGCCGGAGCCGGCTTGCCTTCGCCCAATTTCTGGTCCAGAGGCGCCCTTTCGATCACGCGGATCAGGAGGCGAAAGGGGGGGCGAGAGTTTGACCATAAGGGAAGGTGCGGCCCTGGTACGCGGGGAGCGGGAAAAATCGCTCGAATTGCCGAGCGTCGTGTCACATCAGATTGACAGCCTCCTGGCGCGCACTATCATCGCCGCTCGCCGATTATGCTTAATTTTGAGCCCCATATGGGCAATTCCCCGATGAACTTCGAACTGAATGACGAACAGCGCGCGTTTCAAGACATGGCGCGCCAATTCGCCGCCGAGGAAATGGCGCCCTTTGCTGCTGGCTGGGACGATGCCGCCGAGTTTCCTGTGGATACGCTGCGAAAGGCCGCCGCTTTGGGGCTGGCCGGCATCTACGTGCGCGAGGAGTCTGAAGGCAGCGGCCTGTCTCGTTTCGACGCGGCCTTGATCTTCGAGGAGCTCGCATCTGCCTGCACGTCGACGGCGGCATACATCTCGATCCACAATATGGTCGCTTGGATGATCGACAGCTTTGGCAGCGATTCCTTGCGCACCGCCTTTTTGCCCAAGCTTTTGAGCATGGAGCACTTTGCGAGCTATTGCCTGACGGAGCCCGGTGCAGGTTCGGATGCTGCTTCGCTCCGGACCAAAGCGGTGCGTGAAGGCGACGACTATGTACTGAGTGGCTCCAAGGCGTTTATTTCGGGCGGCGGGACCAGCGATGTCTATCTGGTGATGTGCCGCACCGGTGGCCCAGGGGCCGATGGTGTTTCGGCGCTCGTCGTTCCCAAGGACACACCGGGACTTTCATTCGGCAAGAAAGAGAAGAAGCTCGGTTGGAACAGCCAGCCGACGACTGCGGTCTTCTTCGAAGATGCGCGTGTGCCTGTCGCCAATCGTCTGGGAGAGGAGGGCGAGGGCTTCAAGTTCGCGATGTCGGCGCTCGACGGCGGTCGAGTGAATGTCGCTGCTTGTTCTCTGGGCGGCGCGCGTGCCTGCATGGAGGCGGCTAGAGCGCACCTGCTGGACCGCAAGCAGTTTGGTCGTCCGCTTGCCGATTTTCAGGCGCTGCAGTTCAGGTTGGCCGACATGGCGACCGAGCTGGATGCTGCGCGCTTGATGGTCTGGCGAGCTGCGCAGGAGCTCGACAGCGGGGCCCCGGACAAGACGCTGCATTGCGCGATGGCCAAGCGCTTTGCCACCGATGTTGGCTTCAATGTGTGCAACGAAGCGCTGCAGTTGCACGGTGGCTACGGCTACATTCGCGAGTATCCCATTGAGCGGTTCTTTCGAGACGTCCGCGTGCACCAGATCCTGGAAGGCACCAACGAGATCATGCGCGTGGTCATCGCCCGCAACTTGCTGTCCGAGTGAGATGTCGCAGGCGCGGAAATAGACTTGGCCCAGGTGGCCCGATTCACAAGTGAGATACTATGAGCGAGACTGAAGAGATCATTTTCGAGGTAAGACATGGCACGGGCTTTATCACCCTGAATCGCCCGGCGGCGTTGAATGCACTGACCCTGGAGATGATACGGGCAATGATCCCGCAACTCGGCGCCTGGCAGGAGGATACCGAGGTCAAGGCGGTGGTGATCCAGGGCGCGGGCGACCGGGCCTTTTGTGCCGGAGGCGATGTGCGCGCGGTTTGGAATGCCGGCCGAGCGGGAGACCAGCTCACAGTCGACTTTTTCCACGAAGAGTATCGCCTGAACAGGTTGATCCACACCTTTGCCAAACCTTACGTCGCTTTGATTGATGGCATTAAGATGGGCGGCGGCGTTGGGATATCGGTGCATGGTAGCCATCGGGTGGCCGGCGACCGCACCATGCTGGCAATGCCCGAGGTCGGCATCGGCCTTTTTCCAGATGTCGGCGGATCGTATTTTCTGCCACGTCTTCCGGGTCGGCTTGGCCTTTTCCTCGCGCTTACCGGCTGGCGCCTCAAGGTCGCCGACGCACTCTACTGCGGCCTTGCGACGGACTACGTTCCAAGCGATCGGATGGGCGACCTGGCCACCGCGTTCTCCCAGTTGGACTGGACCAAGGCGGGTCCCGAAACCCTGGTTGATCAAGTTATCGACGACTTCAAGACCGACGTTGGGCTGTCCGATTTGGCTGAGCGCCAGGAAGTGATCGATCATTGCTTTTCCGCTCGCTCGATTGAGTCGATCCTGGCGGCCCTGGAAGAGGCGGATGACGGCTGGGCAGCCAAGGTCGCGGGTATCATTGAGAAGCAATCTCCTACTAGCTTGAAGGTGACCTTTGCGCAGTTGGAGAAAGGGGCGACTCTCGACTTTGATCAGGCCATGATCCAGGAGTACCGTCTCAGTCAGGCATTCATGGCTGGCCACGATTTTTATGAAGGCATTCGCGCTGTTCTGGTGGACAAGGACCAGCAGCCGAATTGGTCGCCCGGTGATCTCGCTTCTGTCACGCCGGAACTGGTCGAGAGTCACTTCAAGTCTCTCGGGGAGCGGGATCTGATTTTCGCCTGAGCAGCAATGGACCGGCGTGGCCGGTTGCTGTATGGGCAGAGCTCAAAACCAAATCATTTGGGGAGGATGGAATGGCGCGCATTGGATTTCTGGGTTTGGGCAACATGGGCTTGCCGATGGCCAGAAACCTCGCCGAGGCCGGCAACGAGGTTTCCGGTTTCGACGTTTCAGAGGCGGCCCGGAAAGCGGCCACTTCGGCTGGGCTTTCAGTAGCGGCGTCTGCGCAGGCTGTGTTGGCGGATGCGGAAGCGGTCATAACCATGCTCCCGGCCGGCGAGCACGTGCGCTCCCTCTACCTCGGTAGCGACGGCCTGCTCGCCCAGGCGGCAAGGGGCACGCTTTTTATCGACTGTTCGACTATCGACGTGGCGACGTCGCGTGATGTGCACGCCGCGGCAGAGGAGGGCGGCCATGCAATGCTCGACGCGCCGGTGTCGGGCGGTGTAGCGGGCGCCGATGGTGGTACCCTTACGTTTATGGTCGGCGGTTCGGAGGCGGCCTTCGCCAAGGGGCGGCCCCTGTTCGAAATAATGGGGCGCAATATTGTCCATGCGGGTGGGCCCGGCAATGGGCAGGCCGCGAAGATCTGCAACAACATGATCCTCGGAATTTCGATGATTGCGGTTTCGGAGGCCTTCGCCTTGGGTGAGAAACTTGGGCTCGACCCCAAGGCATTCTTCGACATCAGTTCCAATGCTTCGGGATCCTGCTGGGCGATGGTCAATCACAATCCGGTGCCGGGTATCGTCGAGACCTCGGCGGCCAATCGCGACTATCAGCCCGGCTTTGCCGCGGCCATGATGCACAAGGACCTGAAGTTGGCTCAGGCGGCAGCAGATCATGCCGGTGCCGCAACGCCCCTCGGGGCGGAGGCGGCGGCCCTCTACACTCTCTTTGTGAATGCCGGCAACGGCGGGCTCGACTACTCCGCGATCATAAAGATGATCCAGGGAACGGCGACAAAGTAGAGGGCCGACGGGCAGCGAAAAGGCCGTGGAGCGCCCGGCTTAGGGTTTTGGAAGCTGTTTCCCGGTGGCGGCCTCTTCGCGTAGCCCAACCGAGGGGTGCTGAGACTTGTGACATTCGGCGGAATTCGGATAAAAATACAATAAAATCAATGAGATAATTCGATGATCCGTTAAGTAAAGTTTAACGGGCTTCCACGTAGTCTTTGCAACAAAGCTATTGGTTTTCCGAACCATGATTTATGCGAGGGTATCGTGAAGTCTAAGTATCTCGAATTGATCGGCCTGATCGAACGGCTGCACCGTCAATGTCTTGAAGTCATCAAGGCTGATCTCGATCGCCAGGGCATCCGCGACCTGAACAACGTTCAGGCGCTCATTCTTTTCAACGTTGGCGAGGAAGAGCTCTCTATCGGTGAGCTGACCCAGCGCGGGTATTACCTCGGTTCCAACGTTTCCTATAACGTGAAGAAGATGGTCGAGAACGGCTATCTTATTCAGGAGCGCTCGCCCCACGACCGCCGCTCCTTCCACGTGCGGGCTTCGGAGAAGGGTGTTGGGGTCTACCGCAATCTCTCGGCTCTCTTCGACCAGCATGCGACGCAGCTGGGCGATATTCAGCTTTCTGTAGAAGGTCTGGAATCGGCCAACCATGCGCTGCGCCGTGTGCAGCAGTTCTGGTCGACCCCGGCCAGCATGGCTCGCAACCTGAGCCCGGCCGCCTAACTGAGATTCGTTTGGCGCGCTGAAGTGCGCGCCTGCACGCAGCCCTCGCACTTTACCGAATACCCCGGCCAGTTTGGTCGGGGTATTCCGATTCCGGGAAGGGCGGCTTTCCGTCGCGGAGGTTCGTTCGGCCTAAAAGAACGCCTGTATGCCGGTCTGAGCGCGGCCGAGGATCAGGGCGTGCACGTCGTGGGTGCCCTCGTAGGTATTCACGGCCTCCAGGTTCATGGCGTGCCGGATGACGTGATACTCGTCGGATACGCCATTGCCGCCGTGCATGTCGCGGGCCTGCCGGGCGATGTCCAACGCCTTGCCGCAGGAATTGCGCTTGCACAGGGAAATGGCTTCCGGTGCCGCCAGACCTTGGTCGAGAAGACGTCCGAGCTGCAGGCAGGCCTGCAGGCCGATGGCGATCTCGGTCTGCATATCGGCGAGCTTCTTCTGGATCAACTGGTTGGCGGCCAGGGGGCGGCCGAACTGCTTGCGTTCCAGCGTATAGCTGCGGGCCGCGTGCCAGCAGAACTCGGCCGCGCCGAGCGCGCCCCAAGAAATGCCGTAGCGCGCCTTGTTGAGGCAGCCGAAGGGACCCTTCAGGCCGGATACGTTCGGCAGCAGGTTTTCTTCCGGCACGAAGACGTCGTCCATGACGATCTCGCCGGTGATCGAAGCACGCAGCGAGAATTTGCCTTCGATTTTCGGCGCGCTGAGTCCCTCCATCTCCTTCTCAAGGATAAATCCCCGGATGGTGTCGCTGTCGTCTTTCGCCCAGACGATGAAGATATCCGCGATGGGTGAATTGGTGATCCACATCTTGGCGCCCTTGAGGCGATAGCCGCCGTCGACCGACTTGGCGCGGGTCTTCATGCCGCCGGGGTCCGAACCGTGGTCCGGTTCGGTAAGACCGAAGCAGCCGACCAGCTCGCCGGTCGCCAGGCGTGGCAGGTATCGTTGGCGCTGCTCCTCGCTGCCGTAGCTGTAGATCGGGTGCATCACCAGGCTGGATTGCACCGACATGGCCGAACGATAGCCGGAATCGACCCGCTCGACTTCGCGGGCGATGAGGCCGTAGCAGACGTGACTGACTCCGGCGCAGCCGTAGTCCTCAGGAATCGTCGACCCGAGAAACCCGAGGGCGCCCATCTCGGTCATGATCGTGCGGTCGAAGGTCTCGTGGCGGTTGGCTTCCAGGATCCGAGGCATCAGCTGGTCCTGGCAATAGGCACGCGCGGCATCGCGCACCATGCGCTCTTCCTCGCTGAGTTGCTCTTCCAGCAGCAGCGGGTCCTCCCAGACGAACCTGGCCTTGCCAGTCGGGGGGGTGGCGGCAGGGGGGGTGCCGGTTGCGGCGCTGGCCTGGGACATGGTCTCGATCCTCTGGGAGTGGCGGTATTTTTCCACCTATAGCGCAAATCCGGCGCTGCCTAAAGCGGTGTCCGAAACCAGGCTTGCGCCTTGGTTTTCCGAGGTTTCATGAGGAAAACACTAGTTGGTCACAATCCCGTCACCATTTGGAAATAGGGTGCCGTTAACGATTTGTTCGCCAAAGATGCTTGAAAATGGACATATGCACCAGCAACGCGAAATAATTTTCGAATTCCAGAGAGTCGGTGGATACGTAAAAGTTTCCGCCGTCGATACCCAGACCGCTGCCGAAGTGAGTATTGTCGGGCCGCCCTCGGCCGGACAAGTTCAGTTGGAGCGCCTGGCGGTACGCAAACTCGAATACGTACTGGCCAAACGCGCTACCGGGCAGCGCGGGGGCCTCATCGCCTAGCGGCTGCCTCGCCGCAGCTTCGACGCCAATTTGGCGCTCCAGCGACACCAATTACCTTAATTCCGGCGCCGCGAGACCTAGTGGCGCCTTTTCATCAGACTGCGACATATGGTAGGGTCCGCCGGTTTTCCGAGACAGGCAGGCGTTCCCTAATTATGGCATTCAAGTCGATCGCAATCGGCTCCGATCACGCTGGTTTCGACCTTAAGGTGAAGCTGGCGGACGAACTGCGTTCCTCCGGTTACGAGGTCCAGGACCTCGGCACGAACGACGGAAGCAGTTCGGTGGACTATCCCGATTTTGGTAAGGCGGTGGCAGAGGCCGTGACGGCTGGCAAGGCCGATGGCGGGGTCATTGTTTGTGGTACCGGAATCGGTATCTCCATCGCCGCCAATCGCCATCCTGGTATCCGCGCGGCGCTTTGTCACGACGTGACCATGGCCCGCCTCTGTCGTGAGCATAACGATGCCAACGTGTTGGCATTGGGGGCCCGTCTGATCGGCGACGTGGTCGCTGCGGACTGCCTACACGCCTTCCTGAACACCGAATTTGCGGGCGATCGCCACGTCCGCCGTGTCGAAAAACTGGGCTGAACGCCCTTTCGAGGAGTTGGATGCGACGATGACTGCTGCGAATGCCGCAAAGGCACTGCCCCTGCAGGACGGCTTCTTTTCCGCCCATTTGAGCGAAACCGACCCGGAACTGGCCGAGGCCATCCGTGGTGAGTTGCGCCGCCAGCAAGACCAGATCGAGCTCATCGCATCGGAGAATATTGTCTCCCTGGCGGTGCTTGAGGCTCAGGGCTCCATCCTCACCAACAAGTACGCCGAGGGTTATCCCCACCGGCGCTACTATGGCGGCTGCGAGTTCGTCGACGTTGCCGAGGAGCTGGCCATCAAGCGGGCCAAGCAGCTCTTTGGCTGTGAATACGTCAATGTGCAGCCGCACTCCGGCGCCCAGGCCAACCAGTGCGTTGCCTTGGCACTGTTGCAGCCGGGCGACACCATCCTCGGTATGGCGCTCTCGGCCGGCGGCCACCTGACCCACGGTGCCAAGCCCAACCTCTCCGGCAAGTGGTTCAATGCGGTGCAGTACGGCGTGCGCAAGGAAGACGGCCTGATCGACTTCGACGAGGTCGAGCGCCTGGCCTTGGAGCACAAGCCGAAGCTGATCATTGCCGGCGGCTCGGCCTATCCGCGTTTCATCGACTTCGCGCGCTTCCGCGAGATCGCCGACAAGGTCGATGCCTGTTTCATGGTCGACATGGCGCACTTCGCCGGCTTGGTGGCCGCCGGGGTTCACCCGAGCCCGCTGCCGCACGCCCATGTCGTGACGACGACGACCCACAAGACCCTGCGCGCCGGGCGCGGCGGCATGGTGCTGTCCAACGACCTGGATCTCGGCAAGAAGATCAACTCGGCAGCTTTCCCGGGACTGCAGGGCGGCCCGCTGATGCACGCAATCGCCTCCAAGGCGGCCGCTTTCGGCGAGGCCCTCACGCCGGAGTTCAAAGCCTACTCCCAGCGCGTGGTCGATAACGCCAAGACCCTGGCGCAGGCCATGCAGGACGAAGGCTTCGATATCGTCTCCGGCGGCACCGACACTCACCTCATGCTGGTCGATCTGCGGCCGAAGAAGCTGACCGGTAACATTGCCGAGGAAAGTCTCGACCGTGCCGGTATCACCTGCAACAAGAACGGCATTCCCTTCGATCCGGAAAAGCCGATGGTGACCTCCGGCATCCGTCTCGGTACGCCGGCCGCCACCACGCGCGGCTTCGGTGCCGACGAGTTCAAGCAGGTTGGCGTTTTCATCGGGCGTGTGCTCGAGGGCCTTGCCAAAGATCCTGAGGGCAATCACAAGATCGAAGAAGAAGTGCGGGAAGAAGTGAAGGCGCTGTGCCATCGTTTCCCGATCTATTCGGGAATGGTGATCTAGGTTTAATACAGGGGAAGGGAGCCGCGCCGCACCGGCGCAAGCTTCTGGAGACCAAGGAGAGGGGGACGAATGCGCTGTCCGTTTTGCGGTAACGAGGACACGCAGGTAAAGGACTCGCGGCCGACCGAAGACAATTCGGCCATTCGCCGACGTCGTCAGTGTTCGAACTGCGGTGCGCGCTTCACGACTTTTGAGCGGGTGCAGCTGCGCGAGTTGACGGTGGTCAAGTCGACCGGCAAACGCGAGCCTTTCGACCGGGATAAGCTGCTGCGCTCCATGTCGCTGGCTCTGCAGAAGCGTCAGGTCGATCCGGACCGGGTCGAACGGGTGGTGAACGGTATCGTGCGCCGCCTGGAGTCCTCGGGCGAGTCCGAAATCCCGACCAAATTGATCGGTGAACTGATCATGGACGCCCTGGCGACGCTGGACCAGGTGGCCTATGTGCGCTTCGCCTCGGTCTACCGCAATTTCCGTGAGGCCCGTGATTTCGAAGAGTTCATCGGCAAGCTCGGTGACGGGGACGATTGACCCCTTAGACCTCCAGTTCATGCGCGCGGCCTTGACTTTGGCTGCCCGCGGGCTCGGACGGGTTGCGCCAAACCCTGCTGTGGGCTGCCTGCTGGTCAATGGCGGGCGTGTCGTGGGGCGTGGATGGACCCAGTCCGGCGGCCGCCCTCATGCGGAAACCGAGGCTCTGGCGCAAGCCGGAGAAGCCGCCGCCGGGGCCACTGCTTACGTGACGCTGGAACCCTGTGCCCACCACGGCAAGACGCCACCCTGCGCCGAAGCGCTGGTCAAGGCCGGGGTCGCCCGCGTGGTGGCGGCCATGGAGGACCCGGATACCCGCGTAGCGGGCCGTGGCTTATCGATTTTGAGGGATGCCGGAATATCCGTAGAAGTCGGCCTCTGCCGTTTGGAGGCGGAGCGCCTCAATGCTGGTTTTTTGAAGCGCACACGCAACGGCCAGCCGCTGGTGGTCTTGAAGCTGGCGACGTCGCTTGATGGGCGCATCGCCACCCACAGTGGCCACAGTCAGTGGATTACCGGTCCTCTGGCGCGTCGTCGCGCGCATCTGCTGCGATCCCGGGCCGACGCGATTCTGGTCGGCAGTGGCACGGCTGTATTCGACAATCCGCGTCTGGATGTTCGCCTCCCCGGGTTTCCGGACCGCCAGCCCTTGCGGGTTGTGGTCGACGGGCGCCTGCGCCTGCCATTGACCCATGACCTGGTGGTGCGCGCCGGCGAGGCGCCGACCCTGCTGGTGACCCATGAAGGCAATCTGCCGGAGCGCTTGGCGGCCTACAAGGATGCAGGGGTCGAAGTGATCCAGGTATCTCGCGATGGCGATGGCCATGTCTCCTTGGCCGCCACCCTGTCCTCTCTTGGCGAACGAGGCGTTACGCGCCTGCTGGTTGAAGGAGGCGGGCACCTGGCTGCATCGCTACTGAGGGGCGGTCTGGTCGACCGGCTGGCCTGGTTCCAGGCGCCGCTGGTCATCGGCGGCGACGGAGTGGCGGCGGTGTCCGGATTTGGGGTTGATCGGCTGGAGCAGGCGCCTAAGTTCCTGCAGTCCGCCATGGCACAGCTCGGGCGCGACCGAATAGATATTTTCCGCTTGGATACTTAAGTCCCAGGTCCATAGGTTAAGCCATGTTTACCGGCATCATTACAGATCTCGGCGCCCTCAAGGCGATCGAGAACCCGGCCGTCGCGGCCGCCGACAGCCGTTTCGTCTTTGCAACCGGCTTCGACACCGCGATGATAGAGCAGGGTGCCTCCATCGCCTGTTCCGGCGTCTGTTTGACCTTGGTCGACAAGGGGCCGGGCTGGTTTGCCGCCGATGTTTCGGTCGAAACCCTGTCCCGTACGACCCTGGAAGACTGGGCTCCGGGTACGTCGGTCAACTTCGAGCGGCCGCTGAAAATGGGCGATGAACTGGGTGGCCATATGGTTTCCGGCCATATCGACGGCGTCGCGGTGGTCAAAGACCGGCGCGTGGAGCAAGGTTCCTTGCGCCTTACCCTGGAGGCACCCGCGGAATTGGCGAAGTTTGTTGCCTCCAAAGGGTCGGTGGCGCTAGACGGTGTCTCCTTGACGGTCAACGAAGTCCAGGGAGCGGTTTTTGGGGTAAATATCATCCCTCATACGGCCGAAGTCACCTCGCTGGGCGCCAAGCAGACCGGCGACCGTGTAAACCTGGAAATCGATATGCTCGCGCGCTACGTTCAGCGACTCATGGATGGTATGGCCTAGATGGAAAATTCCGAGGAACCCTGGCGGCTCACCTTCAGCGAGATGGTCTCCCCGATCGAGGCCATCATCGAGGAAGCGCGCAATGGCCGGATGTTCATTCTGGTAGACGATGAGTCCCGCGAGAATGAGGGTGACCTGATCATTCCGGCCCAGATGGCGACACCGGACGCGATCAATTTCATGGCGCGCTATGGCCGCGGCCTGATCTGCCTGGCGATGACTCGCGAGCGGATTGAGGAGTTGGGCCTTCCTTTGATGGCGAGCAAGAACGAATCTCGGCACCAGACGGCTTTCACGGTCTCGATCGAGGCGCGCGAAGGAATCACTACCGGAATATCTGCGCCGGATCGTGCGCACACAGTGGCGACGGCTATCGACCCCAACAAGGGGGCGGAGGATATCACCACGCCCGGGCACGTGTTCCCCTTGCTGGCGCGAGATGGCGGTGTCCTGGCGCGCGCCGGGCATACCGAGGCGGCAGCCGATCTGGCGCGCCTTGCAGGCCTCAATCCTTCCGGTGTGATCTGCGAGATTATGAACGATGACGGCACCATGGCGCGCCGTGACGACCTTATTGCTTTCGCACAGCGCCACGGTCTGAAGGTCGCGACCATTGCCGATCTAATTTCTTATCGGCGCCGGCACGATCACTTTGTCGAACGGCGCCTGGACAGTCGATTCAACAGCCGCTACGGCGGCGAGTTCAACCTGGCGATCTTCGTCAATACCCTGAACTACGCCGAGCATGTCGTCCTTTGGAAAGGTGATATCGCCGGTGGCGAGCCGGTGCTTGTGCGGATGCACGCTATCAACGTGCTCGACGATGTCCTGGGGGACAGTTCCAGCGGCAAGGCCGGGGACCTTCAGCAGGCTATGCGCATGATCGGCGATGCTGAACGCGGCGTCATGGTGCTGATTCGCGAGCCTTCCGCCGATGCTCTGTCTGCGTCTCTTGGCTCGCGTCTCGAAGGCCAGCCCAAGGCCGGCGGAGAGCTGCGGGACTATGGCATCGGCGCGCAAATCCTGCTCGAGCTCGGTGTGCGAGATATGATCTTGCTGTCCAACACCAAGCGAACGATTGTCGGGCTAGAGGGGTATGGCCTTCGGGTCGTGGGCCAGCGTGCAATTGAGGCCCGGGACGAGACATGAGCGACAGCAACAGCACTATGCCGCACATCCTGGTGGTCGAGGCGCGTTTCTATGAAGATATCGCCGACGCCCTCTATGAAGGCGCCAGCGCGCGGCTTGACGAGGCCGGTGTAACCCACGAGCGGGTGACTGTGCCGGGCGTTTTCGAGATACCGGCGGTGATCCGCATGGCTGTTCGGTCGATGGATTTCTTCGCCGGCCGGCGCCGCTTTGACGGCTATGTAACGCTCGGCTGCGTGATCCGCGGAGAGACGACACACTACGACTACGTCTGCGGCGAGAGTGCCCGCAAGCTTCAGGACGTGGCCTGCGAGCACACCCTGGCGCTCGGCTATGGCATCCTTACCTGTGAGAATGCCGAGCAGGCCTGGGCCCGTGCCGCAGTGGATCAAAAGAACAAGGGTAAGGATGCGGCAGAAGCCTGCTTGGCGATGCTCGACGTTAAGCGCCGTTTCCACCTGTTTCCACGCTGATTCGAGACAGCGATTTCGGACTCTGAATAAGTGACCAAAACACCCGACCCGAACCCGACTCACGGCGGCAAGCGCAAGCGGCCGTCAGGCCAGAGCGCCGCCCGACTGCTGGCCGTGCAAGCCCTCTACCAGATGACGCTTGGCGATCAGAATGCCAAGGACGTGGTCGGCGAGTTTATCCAACACCGCCTCAATGAAGATATCGAAGGTCTGAAGCACGGCTCCGTGAACCGCGAGCTCTTGACCGAACTGGTCGAAGGCGTGGCTACGCAAGCAGAAACCATGGACGATATGATCGCGGCCGTGTTGGACGAGGACTGGACTGTCGAACGACTGGAAATCCTGCTTCGGGCACTCTTGCGTGCGGCGACTTTTGAATTGTCGGAGCGGCTGGACGTGCCGGCTCGCGTCGTTATTTCGGAGTACGTAGATCTTGCCAATGCGTTCTACGACGGTCGCGAAACGGCTTTTGTGAACGGTCTGCTCGATCGGCTGGCTCATGTTCTCCGGGCTGAAGAGTTTGGCGACACTGCAGATCTTTCCAGCCTGAACTAGAGGCGGGAGGCGATCGCCTTGAACTCGACGACCGGGGCCTCCAAAGCCAACGAGTTCGAATTGATCGAGCGCTACATGACGCCGCTCACCGCCAAGGGGAGGGGTGCTTTCGGACTTCAAAACGACGCCGCCGTCTTGCCACTTTCCCCCGGGTGCCGCCTGGTTGCGACTGTGGATACCATGATCAAGGGGCGGCATTTCCTCGACTGTCCGGCCGACTTGGTCGCCCGCAAGCTGCTGCGGGTCAATCTTTCCGATCTGGCGGCGATGGGGGCGGTTCCTTTCGGCTATCTGCTGGCTTCGGCCTGGCCGCTAGGAATAGAGGAGTCTTGGATCGCGACTTTTTGCGAGGGCCTGGCGGCAGATCAGGAGACCTACGATGTCACGCTGTTTGGTGGCGACACGACTGGCACGCCGGGGCCGATGACCTTGAGTCTCACCGCCTTCGGCGAGGTATCGGGCGAGGCGGTTCTAGATCGCGCTTCGGTGCAACCCGGCGACGACTTCTACGTCACCGGGACTTTGGGCGAGGCTTATCTCGGCCTCTGCGGATTGCGCGGTGAGTTGGATGGCTTGGCTGAAGAGGCCCGCGCGGCCCTGGTGGCGCGCTACCGCCTGCCGCAGCCACGCTTGGCGATTGGCCAGGCTCTGTTGAGGGACGGCTTGGCCCGCTCGGCGCTGGATGTGTCGGATGGCCTAGCGGCTGACCTTGGCCACCTGCTGAAAGCTTCAGGGGTCGGCGCCGAGATAGAGCTCGCTACCATTCCGATTAGCGAGGCGGCGAGGGAGGCATTGGCTTTGCGCAAGGCCCCCCCGCAGGAGCTGTTGAGCGGCGGAGACGACTATGAACTGCTGTTCGCAGCGGCGCCGGCGCAGCGCAGCGCCATAGAAGCGCTTTCGGCACGGCTGGATACCCCGATCTCCAGGATTGGCCGGGCCAGCAGCGGGGCCGGACTCGTGGTTCGTGACGCTGCCGGTGGGGAAGTTCTGCTTCAGAGCACCGGCTGGACCCATTTTTGAACGTTTTTCCAACGCCTTAGCGCTTAACGCCATCTTTACCCTAAAGGCCTATCACGGGGGCTTGGGTACTCCGTGTCTGTTTAGGATCGGGTGTCGTGCGGGTTGTCATTCTCATCGTTGTGGCATTGCTCCTGCTGCTGGGCGGCGGCGGGGCGGCTTGGTGGTTCATGATGGGCCCCGGCGCTGAGCGCACCAGTGAATTGATCGCCCAGATCAACAAGCCCGAACCCGTCTATGTTCCCGTCGACCCACTGCTGGTCATTTCCCTCATCCAGGAGGGCGAGGTCACTCACCACGTAACTATGCAGGTCACGTTGCTGTTGCATGACGACTTCGATGCGGGAATGACCTACCAGAACATGGCCCGTCTTCGAGACGCCTTTCTGACCGAGATGCACAGCTTGTTCGCCTTACGTATGGTACGGAATGCGGGCTTCGAATCGCTTCTGATCAAGCAGCGGCTGATGCAGATCTGCGATCGTCTTCTCGGCAAGGGTATCGTGGCGGAGATCCTCCTACGCGAAATCGAGCGGCGTCAGCCGCGCCGGGTCTGATCCGGCCTGAAGCTCTCCAGCCGTTCGCCCGGCGCATAGCTGGTCTGCACGCGACCATACGGCGCTGTCTTCGCCGGGAGGATTGCGTAGACTGCGGCCATGGATACCGCGCCCCCCGAAAAATCCAATATGCGAAGCGTAGCAATCTTAACGGGTTGCCAAGCGCTGGGGATGAGTTGCCTCGCTCTCGCCATTACCATCACCGCCTTGGTGGGCAGCACCCTGGCGCCCGATCCTTCGCTGGCGACCCTGCCGCTCGCCCTGCAGTTCGTAGCGACCGCGGCGACGACCATTCCAGCTTCTCTCTTCATGGGACGCTTCGGTCGGCGCGCCGGGTTCACCCTGGGCAGCCTGATGGGCATCATTGGGGGAATCATCTCCTGCCTGGCGGTGTTTCTTTCCGATTACTGGTTGTTTTGCGTGGGGTCGGCCTTTCTCGGCATTTTCGGGACCCATGTGGCGCTCTATCGCTTCGCTGCGGCTGAAGTTGCCGGGCCGGGCCAGCGTAGCCGGGCTATTTCCTATGTCATGGTCGGTGGGCTGGTGGCGGCTGTCCTCGGGCCGGAACTGGCCAAGTGGAGCAAGGATCTCTTCGCGCCGGTGTTTTTTGCGGTCGGCTATGCTGCGATCGCGATGCTCGCCTTCGGTACTCTGGTGCTGATTCAGGCTGCAAAACTGCCCAGGACCCTGTCGCCGAAGGATCGTGGACGCGGCCGGCCTCTAGCGGAAATCGTCCGTCAACCCAGTCTGGTCGTCGCGGTGCTTTGTGCGATGGTGGCTTACGGGTCCATGAACCTGATCATGGTATCGACCCC
>PJEL010002967.1_pt1 | contig 14935 bp, 12 predicted proteins | sample 1853271 | NCBI WGS metagenome assembly PJEL01 (sample SAMN08108733, study PRJNA415343) | Invertebrate metagenome, whole genome shotgun sequencing project. | host: Globobulimina | place: Sweden: Gullmar Fjord | collected 2015-08 | reverse complement strand
CTCTTCGCCATCGGTGAGCCCGTCGCCGTCGGTGTCTGCGATCAGAGGGTCGGTTCCGTAGGTGTTGAGCTCCTCGCTATCGGTCAGTCCATCGCCATCGGTGTCCGCGGAAAGAGGGTCGGTTCCATAGGTGTTGACCTCTTCGCCATCGGTCAGACCATCACCGTCGGTGTCCGCGATCGTCGGATCGGTGCCATAGATTGCCTCTAGCGCATTGGACAGCCCGTCGTTGTCGGGGTCTGCAAACTGGTCGTCTGTTGGGTCGAGGGGGTCGGCCAGGATGCTTACCTCATAGCCGTCGAGCACTCCTCCACCATCGGTGTCTGGGTCGAGCGGGTCGGTGCCTGTGATGCAGATCTCAGAGGCAGAATCGAGCCCGTCGTTGTCCGGATCGCCGTCCAGAGACGGGTTCTCGTACCAGGTCACCCTGTTGTCGCCGGCAGAGGTCGAGAGCACATCGATGACTCCATCCCCGTTCAGGTCGGCTGCGAATACGCCCGACGCGCCGCCCGCACTCGTGGAGATGACCTGCTTGGGCCCGAAGGCCCCGGCGCCCAGGTTCTGATACCAAGATACCGTGTTGTCCCACGCGGAGGTCGAGAGCACGTCCGGGTCTGTGTCTCCGTCCACGTCGATGGCAAACACCGAGTTGGCGCCCGCCGCGCTGTTGTCGAGCACTCCACCCGGACCGAAGGCCCCGGCGCCGAGGTTTTCGTACCAGGCCACCTTGTCGTCAAGTTGGGAGGCCGAGAGCACATCGATGTCTCCGTCTCCGTCCAGATCGGTGGCGTACACCGATACGGCACCGATTGCATTGGCAGTGAGGACCTGCTGGGGCCCGAAGGCGGGTGCCCCCTGGTTCTCATACCAGGCGATCTTGTTGTCGTGGGCGGAGGCCGAGAGCACATCGTCGTCTCCGTCTCCGTCCAGATCGGCGGCGTACACCGAGACGGCGCCGGCCGCAAGGGTGGAGATAATCTGCAGAGGTCCAAAGGAGCCCCCGCCGAGGTTCTCGAACCAGCCCACCTGGCCGAACCATAGGGAAGTCGACAGCACATCGTTGTCTCCGTCGCCGTCCAGGTCGGTCGCATACACCCCGGCGGCGTTGGTCAGATCCGTGGAGATGACCTGCTGGGGCCCGAAGGTCCCGTTGCCCAGGTTCTCGTGCCAGGCCACCTTGCTGTCCCCAACCGAGGCCGAGAGCACATCGGGGTCTCCATCGCCGTCCAGGTCGGTCGCGAACACGGTGAAGGCGCCTTCCGCGGCTGAGGTGAGGACCTGCTGGGGTCCGAAGGCCCCGTTGCCCAGGTTCTCGTACCAGGCCACCTTGTGGTCGTATTTGGAGGCCGAGAGCACATCGTTGTCTCCGTCACCGTCCAGGTCGATCGCGAACACCGACTCCGCGCCATCCGAGTCCAGATCGAGGTCCGCATCTGGCCATGGCCGGCAGAAATTCTCGTTTGCCATGGGGTCACTGCCGTACGTCAACACTTCAGCCGCGTCTGGCACCGTGTCTCCGTCCGAGTCGGTGCTCGTCGGGTCGGTGCCATAGGTGTTGACCTCGTCGCCATCGTCGAGCAGGTCCCCGTCCGAGTCGACGTTCAGTGGGTCTGTGCCGTGGGTGTTGACTTCGTCGCCATCGGTGAGCCCGTCGCCGTCGGAATCGCTGTTCAGTGGGTCTGTGCCATGGGTGTCGACTTCGTCGCCATCGGTCAGTCCATCGCTGTCGGAGTCGCTGTTCAGGGGATCTGTGTTGTGGGTGTCGACTTCGTCGCCGTCGTCGAGTCCATCGCTGTCGGAGTCGCTGTTCAGGGGGTCTGTGTTGTGGGTGTTGACTTCGTCGCCATCGGTCAGCCCGTCCCCATCCGAGTCGACGTTCAGGGGGTCTGTGCCGAGCGTGTTGACCTCCTCGCCATCGTCGAGTCCGTCGCCGTCGGTGTCGGGGTTGAGCGGGTCGGTGCCGATCTCGAGCTCGATCTGGTCGGTGAGACCGTCGCCGTCACTGTCCTTGGTCGCGGGACCGATGTGTTGGGAGGTCTTGTCGTTCGGGGTGTCGGTGTTGTTGCAGCCCATGCCGGCAAAGACTGCGAACCATAGCGCCGGACCACCTAACGTCAGATTCACCTTCACAAAGCCTCCTTCTGGCCGAGAACCGGACAGTACCCGAATCGTCAGCGATGCGCAGCTTCACGGCATTTCACTGGCGGGCACGTCCAACGTTCCTACTGAGTCCATGGGGCCCAGACAGTTCCCAGACGCGGGTTGCAGTACACCAGATTCTCGGGAGCTATCCCCGCGCCGAGGATACACTCCCCGTGGAGCGCGTATGACCCCTTTGCTCGTGATGTTGATGGCCTGCGGATCCGGACTCTCCGACATCGAAGGTGGAACGGTGACCGGGGAGTTGAGCGCCGACCTGGATTCCTGGGGCCAGCCCGTCGGCGATGACATCCGCTTCAAGTTCTACGTCACGGGCAGCGGCGACAACTACTGTCCCAACCTCCGTGGGAAGATCCCGGCCACGCTCGACGAGCTGGAGCTCACCGAGATGACGACCGACGACGAGGACTTTCGGTCTGGCCGGGGACAATACGATTGCGAGGAGGCGCGCAACTGGGTCTACGAAGGCACTCGCGCTGAATTCTACGCGGACATCGACACCAGCGTCATCCTGCTCGGGGAGGAGGAGCATCGCTTCGAGGTCGATGGACTGCGCGGCGAGCCTGCAGTGATCCTGGACTCCGGTGCGACGGTCGAGCCAGGGCAGATCGTCGAGGCCGAGATTCTGCCCGTCGGGCAGAGGTGGAGCCTCGCGTATCACAGCGAGTTCATGCTTCGAACGCCGGATAACGAGGTGGAGTACCAGTTGTGTCACGTGGACGACTCCGGTGGGTTCTGTGACACCTACGAGGTCCAGAGCACGGGAGCGATCGCCCGGCTGGTGATGCCCGATCTCTGCGAGTCGGGTCCATGGAAGCTGATCGAGCCGCTGCGCACCCTCGACTGGACGGCGTGCAGCGGCAACTTCGACTGCGATGATTACTACTCGGACATCCAGATCGGAACTGGAAGCCGAGTCTGGAGGGTCGCTCACGAGGTGGATGTCGACTTTTCGGGGTCTTACAGCAGACCACCGTGTCCCTGAGACGTCAGATCCCCGGACCGCCCTTCAACACGTAGACGCAGTCGGTTCCCGGTGCGCCGATCAGCAGCTCGGAGGCGCCGTCGCCGTCGCGGTCCCGGGCTGATGCGACGGACGCGCCCGCGTGGGTGTTGGAGGCCGCCCGCAAGACGCCGGCGGCATCCGCGGTTCGCACGATTCCGGAGATCGGTCCCGGGAAGAAGAAGCTGACGGCACCATAGGGAGCCTCCCCGTAGTCGGGCGCCCCGATCAGCACGTCGGCGAACCCGTCGGCATTCGCGTCCTCGAGGATCGCTACGGACATGCCCGCGCCCAGATCCTCCAGGTCGCCCAGCACCTGCCCGGCGGCGTTGTCGAGGGACTGGATCCCATCGGGATTTCCAGTGACGAGGTAGGCGCCGCCGCCCTCTACCGCGCCGAGGTCGAGGCCGGGGGCGCCGATGAGGAAGTCGTCCCGCCCATCTCCGTCGACGTCGAACCCTCCGGATAGAGCAATGCCCACGCCATCGTCGTCGCCACCCGGGAAAGTAGCGAAAGCGTCGGTGTGGAGGGAAGCGGCCGGGTGCGGTCCGTGAAAAAGCCAGGTGGAGCTGGAACCGAAGAACCCGTCAGCATCGGACAGCAGCAGGTCGGCGAGCCCATCTCCGTCGACGTCCCCCGCACCTTGCACCTGTCGGCCGAACAGGGGACCGGAGATCACCGCGTCGGACGTGGCGCCGCCGGGGCCGAGGTACACGTGGACCCGTTCGCGGCCCGGCTCCCCGGCGATCCAGTCCATGAGTCCGTCGCCGTTGGTGTCGCCGGCGCCGGCAAGCGATGCCCCCAATTCGCTGTATTCATTGGGGGCGTAGATGAGGTCCGCCTCCGAGATGCCCACGGTCTCTGGAGGACCGTAGTGCACGTACACGACCCCTTCTCCGAGAGGTCCCGCGTCCTTGTGGCCCAGGAGCACGTCCGCGAAACCGTCGCCATTCACGTCTCCCGGCGCGGCTGCGATGAGGTGTGACCCTCTGGGGTCGAAGTCGTCGTCTGCGATGTAGTGCGCGTCGATTGGATCGGTGTGGCCGCGCTCTTCGAAAGGTCCGAGGAAGACGATGGCGCCGCCAGCATTCCAGCCGAGGGTCATGTCGGAGGGCGCGGCAACGAGGACGTCGTCTGTGCCGTCGCCGTTGAGGTCGCCAGCGTCGACAACTATTTCTCCGGTCTGCCCATTACCCAGCGCACACATGGCGTAGTCGGCGTTTGGATACAGGTCGATGGTGTCCCAGGGTCCGCACCCGAGCGCCAGCTCGTCGCAGTCGTTGTCGATTCCGTCGCCGCAGGTCTCCGTGTCTTCGCACCCGGCCCAGGGTGGCGTGGGCTCGGGCTCGACGGGCTTCCGGATGAGAGTGGGCTCTGGCGTAGCGCAGCCGGCGATGGCGAGGAAGATGAACATGGACGCAGCCTACTCCACCGGTCACCACCGCGCCGAGGCGCTTCGCGCTTGAACTGATTGATTCAAGTCGATACAAACGCACAGAGTAAGCACCGATAGTCTTTTTTCGAAACCGGATCTCCTCTTCGAGGTTTCGATGCAGCTACAGCACGCCGCGCCACAGCAAACATCTCAGTCCCAAGAACCGCCCGCTGCACAGACAGATCTGTCCGGCGAAAACAGCATGCAGATGCTGCTGATGTCGCAAGGGAAGGAGTGGCCCGTCGGGATGCCCGACGACCCCAAGCCGGCACAGATCCACAGCTGGACTAGCCAGGAGCTCGGGGGACTCTCAGACGAGGTCGACGAGCCCGATCTGGGCAACTGGTGGGAGGACGAGAAGTGTGAAGGGGGCACAGAACCGGACTCAGCACCGGCCCCCGACGAGACCTGTGATCTCGGTCCGCCCGATGGCGATCGCGACCTGCTCGACCAGCCCACTGGCGATGGCAACCCAATGGCGCCCGTCACCGATCCCGAGTTCTCCGATCCCGAGTTCTCCGATCCCGAGTTCTCCGATCCCGAGCTCGGCGGGGAGCCGGTGACACACACCGCCAACCCCGTCCAGGATCCTGTCCAGGATCCGACGGCCCCGGTCATGGCAGGTGGTCCCGGCAAGAGCAGGATGGGCGACGACCGCGACGACGTGAACTATCAGTGTGTCGACCCCAACCGACAGACCGTACGCGAGCCTGTCTGGGAACGGGGCAAGGCGGCGAAGCCCTACTATGGCAAGCGCAAGCTGAACATGTCGCGGATCTTGGCTCGCTACAACATGAAGAAGCAGAACAAGGCGGTCACCGGCGCCGATGTGACCACTTCGTTGGCCAAGGCTCGCGCCAAGTACAAGACGCTGAGCTGGAAGAGACAGCGGTCCGAGAAGGCGCGTCTGTACCAGCGGATCAAGACCCTCAAACGCTACAAAGGCGGAAATGTCACTGGTGGGATGAAGCGCGAGGTTCGCGGTCAGCGCTTTGACGACGAGGTCAAGCGACTGCAGCAGCTCTCCAACAAGAAGCTGCGCACCCAGCTCCGCGTCTTGATGAAGGCGAAGAAGTGGCCCAAGTGGCTGCAGTATGCGGTGATCAACTACACCGGCATGCGCTATGGCTATACCTTCGTCAAGAGCGCCAAGCCTCACAGGGAGAAGAACTCCAAGGGTGTGCGCAACGACTGGCGCAACCGCATCAAGAAGGACCTGTCCCCGGTGGTCAACCAGGCGGTCTGCGATGAGCTTGGTTCTATCTGCCAATACGCTCGTGGCGGCATCAAGACCGGCGACGGATTGCGGGGCAAGGCCAAGTGGTACAACGATGAGTCAAAGAAGAGGAACAGCAAGCTGTCGTTTGGAAAGCTCAAGTCCGATGCCCAGATCAAGGTGGGCGGCAGCCTCTTCCTGCTGGGCTGGACCACGCGAAAGGGCCAGAAGGGTCTGGTCTCGAGCCCGATGGGCGGCTTCAACCCCAGGCCGGGCCTGACCAAGAGCACCATGGGCACCGCCACTCGAGTCAAGGCGGGGGTGCTGTACTACATCCAGACCTCGAACGGCTTGCCCACTGGCCTGCCCTCCGCTTTCTCGCTCTGCTACAACCGAGGCTGCTGGGCGCAGTTCCCGACCGCTGACATCGGCCAGCCGAAGTTCTTGAAGTGGGGTCACGAAGCCACGATCGGCACGATCGAAGGCAATGAAGTGGGATGCTTCGAGACCCCGGTGAACGGTGCCGCAGGCATGAAGTACCGGACCAAGTCCTACCTGCGCTCCTCGTGGCAGACCTATGTGGGCTACCAGCCTCTCAACGTCCGCAGCGATCTCGATGAGGCGACCAAGGAGAGCTAGAGCGGGAACACGCAGCCGGCGATCCGACCTGGCTGCCCCTTCCCACCATGCTCTTGGTGATCTTCATTCGCGACACACAGTTGGAATCCTGCTGGAGCTTCGTACCGGTCATGGTTGTGCGCATCTGTTTCACGGCAATCGGCTCGCCCATCCTGTTCCCCGCCACGGTCGGTCGAGGACGAAGTCTTTGCTGGAGATGTCGCCGTGCTCGAAGATGGCACGACTCGCTTCAACAGCGAACTTGCGAACGTCGCGGGCGTGCCGAGCACCCTCGACGCGAACGAGGTCAGCCTCGGCTACACCTTGGATCTCGACTGGAACGAGGGTCTGGCCTCAGGCGCGCTCTCCGAGCACTTGCAGGGCCAAGATGCGGCGCGCGGGTGGGATGGGTCCAACATCGCCCTCAGGATCGACCAGCCCGGTTGAACGAGCGCTGTAGTGCTCGCAGGGGCTGTGGCGCGAGGTCGAGGATCAGGCCATGGTATCGATTCTCGACACCCACGAGGACCCGCGCGTCGCCAGTCGCGAGCTGGTCCGGGCCGCGCACCAAGCTGGTGGTGCGGAAAATGTCACAGTGATGGTCGTCGGGATCCCGCGACACGGCGATTCCCGGAACCTCGACCCAGTGGGGTCGTTACAGGAGCTGCATGCAGTATCTTCAACGCATCCGCCGCACGCCGGCCGCCAGCTGGTACACCGTCAACGGTGAGTACGATGGTCCCGTCGAGCGCTTCGTCGTTTCCACCCCTGGAACGCGGTCCATCTGCAATCAGCCCGAGGTGCTCGGCGTCGACTTCAACATCCGCCTGCACGATGGCATGGCCCGGGCACTGCGCTCCGCTCCCTTCCGCTCCCTGCTCGAAGACCATCCCGAGAACCGCGTCTGCGTGGTCAACTTCCTGCGCGGCGGCTTGAACTTCGAGCTCCGCAGGGCGCTGCACACCGCATACGGCTTCAACCGCCACTCCTCCGCCTTCATGAGCTCCCAGCGCTACAAGACCGACGGCCGCTGGCACGTCAAGGAAGACATGTACCGCAAGCTCGAGATCCCCAGCGAGGCGGTCCTGGTCATGGGAGACGTGGTCGCCACGGGAGTCACCGTCGACAACGGGCTGTCGGTCATCGCCGACCACGTGCAGGAGCAGGGCTCCTCGGTCAAGGCCCTGGTGTTCTTCACAATCGGCTGCCACAAGGTCGAGAAGGTGCTCGAGAAGCTGCACAATCGGCTCAGCTCGGTCTACCCCGGCTACGAGCGCACGATCTGCGTATACATCGAGGGCAAGTTCCGCCTGGTCGACTCGAAGAGCGAGCTGCGCATCGGGCTGCCGGGCACCGACCTCATCCGCCGCCACGCCCTGCTCGCTCCAGAGCTCGAGCGCTCGCAGTACGGCGCCATGTCCTACATGCTCGAGAGGTGTGCCATCTACGATGCCGGATCCCGCGCCTTCGACATCCCCGAGTACGCCAGTGATGTGCTGGAGTACTGGCAGCAAGTGGCCGGCTTCGCCGCAGAGGGGTGGACGCTGGCCGAGGCGCTGGAGGAGCGGTGTCCGGAGCTGTTCTACGAGCGCGAGCGGTTCCTGGAGACCAGGCGCGCCCAGTGGCGGGGCGTCGGTGACGCGCTGTTCCAGACGCTGTACACCCGCCAGAACGCGCTCCGTCACGGCGAGTCCGTGGGCACCGCCAGGGCGCTGGCCGCCATCTGCGACGATCGTCTGAACACCCTGCGCGACGTGGCCGGAGAAGACGCGTGAGTTCCTTGGCACACCACCTTCAGATTGGCCCCGACGAGGTGTCCGGCAACGACGGACGCGGACGGGTGTTCCTCCTCCCCGGGTCTCCTGGACGCGCAGCGAAGATCGCGACGCACTTCTCCGACGTCCGGGTCTGTGAGAACCCCCGCCGCATGGACGTCCACCTGGGCACCCTCGAGCTGGACGGGGTGAAGATCGACATCGCCAGCGCACCCACCGGCATGGGCTGCCCCAGCCTCGGCATCGTGGTCACAGAGCTGATCCGCCTGGGGGCCCGCCGCCTGCTCCGGGTCGGAACCGCAGGCATCCTCCAGCCGGAGCTGCTCTGTGGACACTTGGTCATCGCCACGGGTGCGGTCCGCGACGAGGCCTCTTCCGACGCCTTCGCCCCCCGCGACGTGCCCGCCCTGGCCCACCTGGACTGGATCGCAGCGCTGACCAACGCGGCGCGCAAGACCGGCCATGGCGAGCGCACTTTCGCTGGCGTGGTGCACAGCAAAGACTCGCTCTACGGCCGCGAGTTCCCCCTCGGCCCCCGCGCCAAGGACAACGAGCACTACATGGAGATCCTGCGCAAGCTGGGGGTGCTCGCCACCGAGATGGAGAGCTCCCACCTGTTCATGCTCGCCGCCGTCCAGGGCCTCGAGGTCTCCCCGATTACCGGATCGTCACCAAGCCGCCTGGGCGTCAAGGCCGGCACCATTCTCGCCATGATCGGCGACGACGAGCACGGCTTCGCCCCCGAAGAGCTCGCTCGGACGGCAGAGGAGCGAGCCATCGAGGTCGCCCTGCAGGCCTCCGTCGAGCTGATCGCGGCAGAAGACAGCTAAGAAGGGGGATTCGAATCCTCGACGACCACCGCTAGGAAACAAAGAGCCGGTTGCTGGCGAACTTTGGATCGCAGGTCAGATTCACGCCGAGGCGTCGCAGTCCCTTCTCGTCGCCGACCGTGGGAATGTGCGTCAGGTGGACCTCACAGCCACGCAGCTTCGCAAGCTGCTGCATGGCCAGCTGAGCCGCCGGATTCGTGGTGGAGCTGATGCTGAGCGCGATCAGGGTCTCCTGCAGGTTCAGGCTGATCGTGTTCTGCCTCAGGATCTCGCGCCGCAGCGACGCGATCGACTCGATGATGTTGTCGCTCAGCAGGTCGAGGTGCTCCGGGAGGTCGGCCAGGCGCTTGATGGCGTTGAGGATCAGGCAGCCTGCAGCGTGCATGAGGGGCGAGTTGAGCCCGGTGACGACCTCGCCACTGCGCAGCTCCACTGCCGCGCCGCTGTAGATCCCCTTGTGTCCTTTGAGTGCCTCGGCCTCGGCTTGCCGCGCGGTCGCTCGAGCCGGCTCCACGACGACCCGGTCGGTCGGCTTCACCGAGTGTTCCTGCATCAGGGTCTGGATGAGGGTGACCGTTGCGCGTTCTTCAGACCCGGTCGCCACCTCGCAGGAGTAGCGGAAGAAGCGGCGCAGGAGCTCCTGTTTGCCCGCCTCGGCAGCGGCGCTGTCGTCGTGAATCGCGAACCCGGCGCGGTTGACACCCATGTCGGTCGGCGACTTGTAGACCGAATCGCCGGTGATTCGCTGCAGGATCGTGCGCAACAGCGGGAAGGCTTCGACATCGCGGTTGTAGTTGACCGCGACCTCGCCATAAGCCTCCAGGTGGAACGGGTCGATGAGGTTGACGTCGCGCAGCTCGGCCGTGGCCGCCTCGTAGGCGACGTTGACTGGGTGGCGCAGGGGCATGCTCCAGATCGGGAAGGTCTCGAACTTGGCGTAGCCCGCTTTCACGCCCCGCTTGTTCTCGTGGTAGACCTGCGACAGACAGGTCCCCATCTTGCCGCTGTTCGGCCCCGGTGCGGTCACGACCACGAGCGGCTTGGTCGTCTCGATGAAGTCGTTGGCTCCATAGCCGTCGTCGCTCACGACCCTGTCGATGTTGGCGGGATAGCCGGTGATGGCGCGGTGGCAATAGACAGGCACGTCGCGGCGCTCGAGCTTGTTCTTGAACGCAATCGCCGACGGTTGGTCGTCGAAGCGAGTGATCACCACCGCTCGCACGAACAGGCCCCAGTCGCGCAGGTCGTCGATCGCCTTGAACGCGTCCGAGTCGTAGGTGATGCCGAAGTCAGCGCGCACCTTGCGGCGCTCGATGTCCCCGGCGTAGATGCACAGGATGATCTCCGCCTGGTCCTTGAGCTTTTGCAGCAGACGCATCTTCACGTTCGGGTCGAAGCCGGGCAGTACCCGGGACGCGTGGTAGTCGAACATGAGCTTGCCACCGAACTCCAGGTAGAGCTTGTGATCGAAGCGCTCCACCCGCTCGAGGATCGCCGTGGTCTGCTCGTCGAGGTACTTCTCGTTGTCGAAGGCTGCTGCTTTCATGTGCGATTATCCCCTCGTTCGCGGGAGATCCCGCGGATCTTGGCCTCGACATTCGAAGCCGGAGAACGGCGTGGTGAGCCGATCGACGAGTTCATAGCGACTTTGCTCGAACCGAACCACCGCTGGCGGCCTCGTACTACTCCGGACAGGTGGAGTTCTCCCGCTCAGGGCGCGGGGCACTCGTCGGTGGCCAGTTCGTACAGCTCCCGCTCGAGCTCGATCATGGCGCGCCAGGTCTTGGGAAAGGCGTTCATCAACAGCACAAATCCCGCGCCGGTCTCGGGGTCGACCCAGATCTCTGTCAGTGAGCCGAAGTCGCCGCCGTTGTGTCCGTACAGCGGTTGTTTGTCGAGTTGCCGCATGGCCCAGGCGACGGCCTGTCCGTCCTCGTCGCTGCCGGCGCCCTTGTCGATCGTGAGCATGAGATCGACACTGGCCTCGCTCAGCACCCGTGCACCACCCAGCACGCCGCCTCCGCCGATGGCCGCCAGATAGCGGCCCATGTCCGAAGCCGAGGAGTGGATCATGCCGTCTGGGTATGTGGGGTAGCCGTAGTGCGGCCAGGAGCGCAGCTGTCGGTCATTCGTGTGTTCGTATGGAACGGCAGGTTCGACGCTCAGATCGGCGAGCAGATAGGCGGTGTCTTTCATGTCCAGCGGAGTGAAGATGTCGCGGTCGACCAGATCCATGAATTCCTCCTCGTCCGCACGGCCAATGGCATAGGCCCCGAGCGATGCAGCGACGTTGGAGTAGGCAAAGGCCTCACCGGGCATCCTCTTTGCGAAGTTGCCCGATCGCCAGTACTCGCCACCCTTCGTGACGTATCCCTCGACGAAGTCGCCCAGCGCGATCGTGGGATCGCCCTCGACGTAGCTGGCGTCGTACTCCCGCGTGTCCTCGATCCCGCTGTTGTGGGTGAGCAGGTCCCGCAGGGTGATGTGTTCTCCGTCCACCTTGGGGTTGTCAACGGCGAACCCTGTGTAGTCCGAGACCGGATCGTCGAGATCCAGTCGCCCGGCCTCGAGGCCCTGCACCCTGAAGGCCCCGACGAGTATGTGCAGCTGGAGGTGATCTCGGTAGAGTTCGACGTGGCCGAGCCATTCTCGGAACCGTGATCAGTTCCGTCGGCGCAGTCCGAGCAAGCCCGCGAGCACGAACGTCACCGCCGAACCAGGAGCGCTCGACGTGCTGCAGCCGCAGCCCCCCTTGTCATCGACACTCGCGGTGTCGTCCCGCACTTTGTCAGTGTCGGTCGTGTCGGTGTCGGTCGTGTCAGTGTCGGTCGGGTCACAGCCGTCGTCGTCCAGCGTAGCCGGGTCGCAGTCGTTGTCGATGTCGTCGCAGTCGCCGGTACGCCGTCCACGTCATCCGGAAATCGCCCTTGTCAGTGAGCCAGGTCGCTCCCCGCCGAGGGCGTCTCCAAAACACGCGCCGTGCGTCACCGCATCAACGACGGCAGATCCCCGGACGCAATAGCTTGCTGCGGCCCGCGTATGCCCCGCGGAGGTCTCATGGCAGAAGCACTGATTATCGCAACAACCTTCCTGGGCATCGCATCGCTCGTTGCCGTCCCGCTGGCCGTGGGTCTTGGCATCCCCCTCACGGCATGGCTCGCACGTCACTGGCTAGCTCTCCGGGAGCGCGAGCTCGAGCTTCGCCGACTCGAGGTGGCGTGCCAGCTGCGGCAGAGTTCCCTCTTGCCGAGCTGGGTTGACCGAAGCGACCCACACTCCCTGCTTGCCTGGGCACGGGCCGATCTGGAGCTCGAGGTCGACCACCACCGCTGACCGAGCCACAAAGTCAGGGCCGACGACAACCTCACTCTGGTGATCACGGAACCTTGGTGCAGATGAACAGATGCACCGATCCGAAGCCGCCGATCTCGCGGTGCTGCTGCACGGCGAATCCCGCCTTTTCCAACAGGGTCGGCATTTCGCGGACGATGTCGCCGCCCAGTTGCCAGAGCTGGACGATCTTGGTCCCGATCCAGCCACCGTCATCGGGAAACTCCAGATCGACCAATACAAGGCGACCATCGACTTTGAGCACACGGTGCATCTCTGCGAGCGCCTTTTGGCCATCGGGATAGCCGGTGAAGGCCATGGTATTCACCAGGCAGTCAAACTGTTCGTCGCCATAGGGCAGGTCTTCCACGTTCCCTTGGACCAGTTCCGCGCGGAGGCCCTTCTCCTTGAGGTTGTTCCCCGCAACCTGGACCATCTTCTCGTTGTAGTCGACGCCGTGCACCTCGTGGTCACCGGCGTACTGAGAGAGGAGGTAGCCAGTCCCGAAGGAGACTTCGAGCACCTTGGGTCCTTTGATGTGCGGCAGCCCAGCTCTTAGCCAGGTCTTCCAGACCGGTAGGGCCTTGACGCAGAAGCTGTAGGCCGGTGCCACAAGAGTGTAGAAGCGATCGAATTCTGCAGTGTGCTTCTGTGCGTCTGTTGGTTCCATCGAATACGTGCGACTCAAGATGATACCTCCTGGCTGCCACCACGAAGCAGCCGGTGTAGATTGTCGAAGATCACGACCTTGTAAGTAGAGATGTCCAAGGTGGGGTCTACCGCGCCGAGGAAGAACATCCCTTCCAAAGTGGCCATGATCTGGAACGCTGTGACCGCGCTATCTATGTCCTGATGGACCTTTCCGTCGTCCTTGGCCCGATCGATTACGCTGGCAAGCCACCCGACGAGGGACCGCAACGAAACGGAGATTCGTTCACGCAACCCTGGAGACAGTCGCACGCCGTCGAGCAACAGACGAAAGTATCGATGAGCCCTTTGTTGGCCACCGACTTCCCGATAGAACCAGGTCTCGTAGGCATCGAGGAAGGCGGTGATGTTCTTGAAGGCATCGTCAATGTCGCGCTGGCTCTCGAGGTACTGCCACATCATGGTCTCTGATGAGCGAAAGAAGTTGAGGATGATCTCCTCGAAGAGGGCCTGTTTGCTGACGAAGTGATGATAGAGGGCGCCTTTGCTCGCCCCCGCCTCCTCGAGCACGCGGTTCATCGAGACACCCTCGAATCCGTGCTCCAAGAAGAGCTCCCGTGCAACGGTCAGGATTCGGTCGCGCATGTCCATCCAGCTTGCTCCATCGTCTTCCAGCAGACCGACCGGTCGGTCTGTCAAGTGTGAGTTATCGACGCTGGTCGGCATTGTCAAGCCAGCCGTTCGTGATGACAGAATCGCCCGGACGTTTCTCAGTGTTTGCAAGACCAGACCACGGTCGGTGCGCTAGAGGGCCAAGGCCCAGCAGCAGGCCGATGCGCCGACTGTCCCGGTCGATCCCCCCCGGCCACTCCGGAAACCAGAGGGTATCCAAGCTCCTGACTACACAGCCAATAGGCAGTACCAGCTGCAGACAACCGGTCGATTCCATACCGCTGAGCCACCGCACGGATCCCCGCAGGCAGGCCACCCCGGCGCCGGTGCCGCCGCCCGACGTCTATGATTGGACAGCCTCGGGGGTATCGTGCGTCTTTCCATCGCGCTCCTAGTCTTTTTCGTGATCAGCTGTACCGATCCCGCCAAGTCGACGCCGACCGACACCGGCACGCCCGTCGGGTCGACGACGACCGGCATCGACGGCGACGGCGACGGCCATTCGGCGAGTACCGACTGCGATGACGCCGACCCTTCCACCTACCCCGGCGCACCCGAGCTGTGTGACGGGCGCGACAACGACTGCAACGGCAGCTTGCCCCCGGACGAAGACGACTTCGATGGAGACGGACTGGCTCCATGCGCCGGCGACTGCGACGACGCCAATCCGCTGATCCACCCCGTGCTCCCCGAAGTCAGCTGCAACGGCCTCGACGACGACTGCCAGCCGGCGACCCCGGACGAGGCCGACGTCGATCTCGACGGGTACACCGACTGTGCCGGAGACTGCGACGACACGGATCCCGCAGTTTCTCCCTCCGCCATCGAGCAGATCTGCAACGGGCTCGACGACGACTGCGATCCGGGGACTGCCGACTTCATCGACGACGACGGCGACGGCGTGTGCAACACGACCGACCTGTGCGTCGGCGACGATGCTACCGGGGATAGTGACAGCGACGGCGTGTGCGACGACCTGGATCTGTGCGTGGGCGACGATGGGTCCGGGGACGCCGACAGCGACGGCTCGTGTGCCGATCTCGACTGCGACGATGCCGATCCCGCAATCTCCCCGACCGCCATCGAGCAGATCTGCAACGGGCTCGACGACGACTGCGATCCGGGGACCGCCGACTTCGTGGACGACGACGGCGACGGCGTGTGCAACACGACCGACCTGTGCGTGGGCGATGACGGCACCGGGGATAGTGACAGCGACGGCGTGTGCGACGACCTGGATCTGTGCGT
>PJEL010002966.1_pt1 | contig 14943 bp, 15 predicted proteins | sample 1853271 | NCBI WGS metagenome assembly PJEL01 (sample SAMN08108733, study PRJNA415343) | Invertebrate metagenome, whole genome shotgun sequencing project. | host: Globobulimina | place: Sweden: Gullmar Fjord | collected 2015-08 | reverse complement strand
GAAAGACTAGCCACTGTACTACCACAACCTCTCTCGTCCTTCTTTACAGTTAACGTGTCCTAGGCGATGGCTGTAATTTAGTGAATGAACTAACTTGTATAATTGCTATACGCTGTTTGTATCGTGTGTGGTGGTTGACGGTTGGAAGAGTAGCCAGCCTCGTATTAACGATCCTAATATGAATACCGCAAGATATAAATATATATCTATATAGCAATAATTGCCACCACGAGCTGTTACAAAAAATCTTGAGTGGATGTTTACAATTTCGCATCTTACCCCTAAATGGTGGGCCGGGAGTATCCCTACGGTCACGGTGCAGTGTGAGGGATAGTTAACGGGGAGGTTCGGCTTGACCCTCATATAGTAGGAAAATTCACTCTTCTCATACTCACCATAAAAGGAATACACGCAGTGCTACTTTGCAATAAGCCTATCCGATGCCATAACAGTGTAGCAATTCTAATGGCTGTTCTAAACTGTAAATGAATAATACTAACAAGGTGACCAACTAATAGTGTGCAACAGTATACCAACAACACCAAACGTCGCAGCCACCTTCGGTAGAGCAAATCCGACATAACGGACCCCCCTAAGTGACAGCCATTGCATGGCTACAGTTCTATGAAACAGTAAATTCGTTCATTCTATTGGTGAAGATATAAATGTTGTGCAGTAACCCTAGCCTTAACCTTGACCCTAGCCCTGACCCTATTCCTAAACCCTAACCCTTTGTATACCTCCCTCTATTTATATATTTACGCGCTCGCTCTAATATGCTTTAACCCTAACCCTAATCCCCCAACGACAGATCAGTTATTCGTTGTATTTCGAACCACGAAGACTGTTAGTAGTAGAGTGGCAGTTTTAGTGGGGGTTCAGTTTCCCAGTAGCCACAGAGCCCAGCTATGCGAGTGGCCTACAACCACCACTGTCACTATTTGAGGTAGCTCTAATATAATGAGTGAAGGTACACTAGTCCCATCCCTAACTCCTATCACTAGCCCCAAATTCTAAAACCGTAACCCTAACCCTAAACCCTAAAACTCTGATCCTAACCCTAACCATAAATCCTATTCCTAGCCCTACGCTCAACACTAATCCCATCGCTAACGCATTAGTTAACTCGAAGGCTATTTTGAGCAGTAGCCTAACCCTAACCCTAACCACTATGTGTTTAGTCTAACCCTTAACCCTGCCTGGGACCTTCCTGTTGCGTTGCTTATTATTAACGTTATGTTCATGGTTAGGGTTTAAAGTCTAGGTGGTCTATTAGCTATTGTTGCCGTTTGTAACATTACTGTTTGCCCTCTTATTATAAACCATTCCTGTCTCTTTTCCTATTGCTGAAGGCATCACCATGAAAAGTAATGATGATGCATTTAAGTGCAACACCACAAGAAGTTCTAGAAAGCACGGAGAACTGTAGATAGTAGTAGTAGCGAGATGGAGGAAAACGACAGAGAAGGTGATGAATTCTGCGTCGAGTGCGAGGATCAATCACCCGAGATTGTTTGCCTAGGTTGCTCTAATGAGGTGTGTGGGCCCTTGTGTGAAAATGCATCTGCAAGCAAGCCCTTTTAAGTTTATGATGCCTGCCTTTGTGACTTTCGAATTTATTGTGTATGTCATAGTATATACTTATCATTATGACCTGTTTCCTGCTCTACCAGCAATATTGTCGGCCTTGCTGGGGTGCTATACACCGACGCGGAAAGAGGGGTACCCACGAAATAAAACCCATTCTACGTAAGAAGAAGAAGATCCATTTTCTTTTCACAGCAATAAATTTAAATGGCGGTGGTATATTCAATGGCCTCTCATTGGTCTCTAACTCTCCGTAGGAAACGTTGTGTCCCGGCTTCCAACTGAATTGGAGCCTCGAGAGTATGATAATACTCAAGCAGGGGAGACGAGAAGTGATATGATGGAGGAGGAAAGCAGCAGTCATCACTCGAAAGCCAGTGGCTCAAGAGTTGGAATGAATGACATGATGAACGAAAATAGGGTGAACGAACGACAACATAGTTTTAAAAATTATCGAGGCTGTGACTCTTCTCCAGGTCATCCATTTCAATTCCTTCCAACTACTATTATCATATCTAACATTTACGCTTCTATTCTATTCTATTCTATTCTATTCTATTCTATTTGCGCTGCTCACATACAATCCCTGTATGAATGTATGTACGGTCATATAGGTGACATGACATCTCTGAAGAACCTAGTTGAGAATTGTCTATACATCCCCATGCGACTCTCCTTCAGGTGCGTGTATGTATTTTTGACCATTTTCACCATTTTCACCTTTTTGACCCCATGGATGGTGTTTGTGTCACAATATCTAACCTGATGGATCCAGGGAGAGGAAGTTGCTGTCTGTTTTGATGAGTGCACTCGATATTAGCGAGTACACGGATCGTGTGGACGTATTAAAAAGGTGTACAATACAACCGTGTGTCTGCATCATTCTTTCCCTATGACCCAAGTCTTTCTTTTCATGTGTCATCCGTCATCCCAACTGTACCTTGCCTCCCTAACTGAATGCAGTAGAGGAAGTGATATATTTGAATGGAATAGTAAATCGTTGTTGATTTTTCTTAACTATACCAAAGTGCCAGCCGCATAACAACTCCAACTCGGGGATTTAATAGTATAATACAGCTGCAGCTGCTGCCTCCGGACTGAGACTAAACCTGACCCCAATTGTAAGGTGGGACAAAACTACAGTTGCACTTGAGCAGCTGGAGATCATGTTAGGTATTACCTAACCCTAACCCTAACCCTAACCCTAACCCTAACTAGGTATTATAGTAATATCTGATATAACTTACGTAATTGATGCAGCACGCACGCTATGCTGAATGTAGAACTGTTGTGTCAGGGATCGTTGTGATGATTCATCGTTGTTAGTTGCAAGTAGATGACTCAGTGTTAGGGGGAATTGTCGAAAATGATTATGATTCCTGACACAACAAGAACCATCATGACGACTTTTCCTTTTTCATTCTATCCCCACAAGGTTACGTGCTTGGCCTTGCAGTAGCTGGGAATGTGGAAGGTGGAGAAAAGTTAGTGCTGGCTGCAGTGAAGGCGGATGAAGAGGCTGCGAAGTTAGAGAGTACGTGTTTGCATAACAACAACGCATCGCTCTCTCTCTCTCTCACTCACGACATTCAGCAGAGATTTTAGTAGAATAGATAGAATATATCAGTACTGCTCTACGTGTGTGTTTGTGTGGGTTCTTTTTTATGTGTAATTTTTGATATCAGGCAGCTTGGCTTATTTCTTTCTGTTGTTCGTTTTTCCTTGATTTTAGATGATACTGCTGTCTCAGCAGCGAGGAAGATGGATTACAGCGGTGGTGGGGGGAGTAGCAGTACCTTCAATGGCAGAGGAAGAAAAAAAAATATCCTACTTTTGTTTTGGCACTACGTTTCCTTTTTTCAAGATGTTTTTGAGGCAGGACGAAGGCACAAGATATCGAATCCCCACCATATACGATCAAACTACGGGAAGATGATGTTTATGCTTCAGGACTCTCAGGCAGCATTCACGAGAGCCGAGGGTGATGAATTTTCCCTGGTGAGCCGAGCCGAGCCGAGCCACATGGGCTGATGCTGAATCTAGGTTTTGAGCAGCGAGCTGTTTAGAATTTTAAGATTAAGAAGTATCATTGGGTGGTGCAGGTTGCTTCTGTTTGCACTATCGAGTATTTTTGCATGACCCAATTGAAGGCTTTTATCTTGGTAGGGGCTGTAGGGGGCTGAGCTGAATATTTGTCTACTAGTACGTGAATTATCGTCGTTGGTTGCAGTGAAACCACTATTGCCCTTGTTATTGTTTTTTTTCGTTTACCCCCTCCACCACCCATTCCATCCTTCAGGTGAAGGATATTGAGATGATTACTCCATTTTTGGAGAAACGGAATGCAATTAGTCTTCTAAAAGATCCACGCATTGTCGTTGCAACTTCTTGTACAGATGAAAATGAGGTGGGAGGACGACAGGGTGTGAAAATGACTTTAGTATTCAGTTTGCAATGTTGTTGGCGTGCGTGTTGCATTGTACCTATATAAGGGCCAGGCCTGGCCCGAACTTCTTTTTTTGGGGGATGGTTTTAGGGTTAGGATTATGAGGTTATGGTTTTTATACATTTACGTGGCGGGGGGGGGCCGCGCTTATGGTTAGGGTTTAGGGGGTATACACGTAGAGTTGCTCTACCTCACGTCTCATGTTGCGCTAGGATCTGCGTGCATATATATTTAATCTTTACTTCCTTCAGAGAGAAACAGCTCGTAGGGAACTGATTGAGGAGTACTCCACAGACGTGATGCCTTCTGAGGATACAGAAAGAGTTTTGCTTAGGTAATAATAATCGATGAAACGACTGAATTTGGTTGGTTGTCAGCCAACCAGTACGTTTATCATTTTCATAAATAACCCCATGCACTTGGCTTTCACCACCGTCTTTCGCTTCCATTTTTTTTTGGAAACGTGGGGCGTGTGTTTATTCTATTACTTACTGCCGCTACATCATGAAATCCCTTAGCATTAGCGATGCCAATGCTTATATACTTTTCAATGTTATGCCTGTAATTAGACTGCGGTGAGCACGAACAATGTGATCTAATGATGCCCCAAGCTAGCAGCTTGGCTTATATTACATGCACAGCAGCAGCAGCACCCGCAACATGTGTTTTATTTGCATTTGTGCTACTAATCTCTCTTCGCAATGCCCCACTTTGTGTCTAATCTGATATATTTTATATCTTGATATCTGACACCGTACCGTAGGGATCTCCTATCGGAAAATTTTGATGCCAAGTCACCAACAAATCCTTTATGGAGGTAAGATACATACACTATGGGTTGTTGTTCATTGTGGGTGGACTAGCTGCTCTCCACTGATGTCGACTGTATCGCTCGCTGTTTTGAGATGGGGGGTGTTGTGTTGTTTGGCCTGGCCCCATCCATTTCAATTTTCACACTAATTTTCATTTTCTGGTGTATGGCTGGCTGCTTGGCAGCCCGTACATGATGGTGGTGTGCTAATCGATTACCTATTCGATTTTTTTTAATTTTAACGTAGCTTGAAAATATCACCATCTTTTGGGGGTGGGGGAGGGCATTCACTGCTAGGGGGAAGTGGTTTTGGATTTAGTTCTTATGGAACGAGCTTTGGGGAAATGGGATACGCTGGTGTCAGAGAGATCAAAGGTGGTGCAAAATTGAATCACAGGCAAGCAAGTGTGGAAAACCAGCTACCGCCATGGGCGGGACACAAACAAACCTTGGGTTGTTAATTGAACTTTCACTGAATTGCATTGCATTTTAGTAGTGTCTGCAATTTATTTTTATCAGGAGAAGAAGAATCACTCACTTTTATGTCTGTCATTTATCGATGAATGAATTTCACATTTCACAGTGCCTACCCCGCTGACATGCTGCTAACAACACATTAAATTTTGCTGACTATTGCTTGCGCGCCTATCATAGCCAACCCGTGTTCTCAAGTCTTTTAATTTTAACTTTAACTTCCCAATACCCATAGCCATAGCACGCAGTTTACGTTTGTTCTTCAATCCCTCTGCCTTTGGACAGAGGCCATGAAATGCACGTAAGTTCAACACTGCTGCTGTGTAGTAGGATGTAAACCAGCAGCTTTAGAGCGCCTGCCTGAAGTCTAGACGGCTCCTCCTCCTCCGCCACTTGCCTTTTCATCACTATAGATATCGTCTGTGGATGGCTGCAGATGGTGACCTCCTAAATGGAAGGGCGAGCTATAGGCTTCTAAATACAGGCCAGGTTAGCGGTAGTGCCCAGATCCTGGACCACCACGTGGTTGTAATTGTAAAATAGTAAAATATAACAGCAGTGTCAAGCGAGAGACACGTGCCGTGCCATGCTTTTTTTTTGTTCCCACCACGCACATCTGTCCTTGCTTCATTGGAACGACGTTCGTTCGAGCGTATTTTATCTGATATAGTCGTATCTGCCGCACTTTAGGGCCTGAATCGTGTGCAGCAGTGCCCTTCAGTGTCTAAGGAGATGAGAAACGTGCTGATGGCTACAAAAGGTGGTTTTACACGTTACCAGTTGCTTGCTCTTCTATAGATGTTTCTAATTTCCTTTTTAATCATTTCATGAGATGTGTGTGACCTTTGTAAGTTGTATTGTTTTTTCTCCCTGTCCTGTTCCCCTACCCCCTGGTCTAGGAGGTTGCGAGGAGGGGTGGGTTGGTCTTAGTGTGGTTCACCTAGGTGACAGGGATGTCCCTAATGCACTCACATTCATTGACAAATATGCTCAAGTGAGTGTCTATGTGTTGTGTGCCTACATTTTACTCACTGATTCTCGAGCTCGCTCTGTCGTTTTTTTCTGTCGCTATTGTGCATTACTATCTTACTATTCCTCCTTTTCAGTGCCTGACCACCACCCATTTTCCATGGGTTCCCCTACTGCCTATCATGTAGTGCTACTCCCTGCTCTTCATCGGTAACGTAACGATTAATCCTCTAAAATATTTTGTTTCTGAAGATTCCTGGCATGATCTCGCCTGTTGCTTCTGCTGTTGATGCTGTGGCGGAGTTAAATAGGTGGCTGAAACATGAACAACTGTATCTTCTTTTTCAAAAAATATTCTAAAAGCCACAATATATTGATTCTACCTACCGTTCTCCGAATGAATGAATTGATTGTATTTTTTTTGTACTCCTCTCTCTCTCTCTCTCTCTCTCTCGAATATGGAAGAGACCCCAATGTTAAGCTTTACATAGATTGTGTGTTAGGTGGAGAGAAATACGCAAGCTTGAACATCTTAACTGATTTCTTCAAGCATGCATTTGATGGAGATGGTGATGATGGGGTGAGTGAGTCTACATTCTTCAATTGGATATTAGATATTATAATAGTCATTTTATAAATTGACTATTCTTGACCACAACCGCCCTCGTGTGAACATAATTAGGGGAGCTGCATTGATGGCCGTATCACCTCTTGCTGGAACTGGTGCTCAAAGATTGCCTCAAAGGTGATAGATGCATACATATGTGGTGATAACTACATCACCCTGTAATATTTGGGTTAGAACTGGTATCTCGTTGATGTTGGGCACGCATTTTCTTTTTAATGGGGTTGGTTCCAAATGAAGCCAATAGATATATATATATTGTTATCGTTGCTGCCGTGCCTTTTGCTTGTGCCTTGCTATGCCTGCACTTACATATGTTCAATTCTCTAGCCCTACTATAGATTATTTCTGCTCTCCGGATTTTGTGGCTTTAATGGATAGCGAATAGTGTTAAGAAGGAGCAGCGTGTGGGGTAGGGTGGCGGTTCGTTCCATTTTTGTGATCTAACTGCTGGAGAATATGTTACTTACCAGCACCTATTTCCATGGCATACAACTGTCTGTCACCCGTGACCATCACACAACAACAATATACACGTTATTGTTCTTTTTGGACTTAAGTGCGTAAATTTATTGGGAAAATGTTGCCGTTCCTTCCGTGAAGCTAGCTAGTTAATCCTAACATCATCTCTGTTCTCTCTCTTGTATCTGACTCGTACGGCTACTTGATCATCTCCACAACTACGGTGGCAGGAACAACAGTGCACCACCACCAAAGTAACAATAGTGTGATACAAAGAGTCCTGGAGAACTCATTCTCATGTCTTATTGCTCGTTGAACCGCTTTTACCTTGCCCACCGCATGTCACAATCATCACTTCTTGTGTGATTTGATGGGGAAATCCAAACGAAGCACGCGTAGCAAGGAAGCAATAAGACAACAGCAGCACACAATTATTTCCGAACTTCTACTGTAATTAATAGCCAGCCATAACAAAGTGAAGAAAACACACTGAACCCTCTGATATTTACTGCAACAAGGGGAGTGGTGACTCCAATACGACAAGGGGGTGACTCTAATACGACACTACCAACAATTTCCAAAGCAGCCGAAATACAATCCCCAACCCGTAGGGGTCGTCGTCTTCTAGTCGTGAGGGGCCGTGGACCACTGTAGCGATGTTCGATAGCTGTTCAGAGCAACACGTGAGCCTCGTGAGACAGGTGGGTAATGATCTATGAGGTTCCAGTATAAGGTGGGGGGAGAAAACGAGTGATACACTACTTCTCTTTTATGTCTGTGCATTGGCGTTAGCCCTGGTAAGGGTAGAGGTGAAGGTGTGGGTGGTTCTATATGTAGACACACGCGCACGTGCGCAGGCACGGCACACAACCGAACATTTATAATCGCTTGTTGCGAAGTAGTAATGGATATATTGTTATTTATAAACCCAACCGAAACGACCGAATGTCAGTCGTCATCGCAATCACCCACGTGATCCTTCTTATGCTGCCTCCTATATGTATCTCAGCTTTCGGCAGCTCAGGACATTGCCAGACGTGCTAAGGAATTTAAAGCAGCTGACTTTCCTCTGGATTGGACGACGGATTCTGATGAGACAAGGGCTTACATTGATTATGTAAGGTTGTTTCAGTACGTCGAATCATTAGAGATGCTATTACCATCTTTGAAAGCATCGTTCGCTAGATCAGATGATGGTAATGAACTCGTTCCAATGACTGGGCTTGATGGGCCTTCTTTGCGTGCTTACTCAGACCAATTACGTGAACTACAAATATGTAGAGATGATTTACTGGCACGTAGGTCGATGAACAACACCCACAACACTTCTGAGGCAGCACCACAGAGACGGCAGTCTTCTGACTCTCTGCTGTGTCCAACACCAATGGGACGACAAGCATCATCAGATCAGGCTGCTTCTTCCACAGAATTTTTCAATTCTTCTGTTAGCCCTATGCCGCAGCCGCCTATTGCTTCTACAAATGTTGCTGCTCCTGCTGTTGCCAGGAAACGGAGGCTAGGGTTTCCCAGTAACCTAGAAAAGAGTAAATTGCAACCAGGAGGAGCAGCCTTCACATCGTCATCATCTGCTGAGACAGTAGCTGCTGACATACTTGACCTTACTGGACAGCTTAAGGCATCTGCGGGAGAAGTCAACTCCACCCTGAAAGCCCAGACAGCTATACTTGAAAAGACAGGGGAGGAAGCGTTGCAAAATGTCGAACGTGTCAAACGTGAAACAGATAAGGTGGGTGTCCATCTTAGCAGAAAGCGAAGGAATATGTTTGCTACATTCTCGGCAATGGCAATGGCTTTGGCATCGTTCATTGTAGTGTACCTCTTAATCATCATGCCTTTCGGGAAGAAGAGAACATTATCATCTCATATTGCCCCATTATTCTTTAGTCGTACTAGGGGCGATCATGGTGGTGGCTTAGAGACAGTTGATCATCATCCTGTGCAGTCTTGCAATAATGAAAATGAAGAAGCTAGTAATTATCATCTTACGAAAGATGAAAACTCTCTTGATGGTCCGCCGTCGAGTGTGGTGAGTGAGGAGGATAATCAAGAGCTTCGTGCTGCACTAGATTTCAATTTCAATTTCAACTGCTTAGAAGGTGGTGGTTCAGATGCATGTGATGAAGATCATGCTGAGGTACTGCTTTGTAATCATCTCACCAATGTTGAGAGAGTAGTAGATGATGTTGATGGAGGAGTTCAACGTTTTGTGGACTACAACATAGAGGTTAAGGAAAATAATCGAGATAAAAGTGCTGAAGTCGAAGGCCTAGATGATATGCCGCCTGAGGCAACTAAGAATTTTCAGGAGCCCAACACGGGTGAGATGAAGAAGTATCCAGATGACGAGATGAGTGATGAGGAGGAGGTTATGGTTGAACTACTTCCGAATGTCGTTGTTGAAGAAGAAACCAAGACCAAACGAAGCGAAAGTAGTTTCGTCAATTTGGGAGATGGTCCGAATTTCAGTGAAGAGACAAGCAGCATCCCAAACGAGGGCGATGATGTAGTAGTAACCCAAGGTCCACCGCAGCATCTGGTTGAAAATGATGCTAAGATTCTTCTCGATTCTAGTAGCAGGGGCGAAGGCGCAGGTGTGAGTGAAGAGGCAGAGGAGGTCGTTAAGGTCATTGATGTACATTTGGAAGGCACAATAGCAGCAGCAAACCAAAGTAGTGATCCAGTGGATGTTGTTTCATCACCGGAAAACACAACAAAGTATCCACCAGTAGGAAACGATAAAGATGAGGAGGGAGTTGGGAAGATTCAGTTTCAAGCTGCTGTTGCAGAGTGTACTAATACTACGGAGGCCTGTGCAACATTTGGTACTAGCGGTGTAGCTGCTGACCTAGAATTAGAGAAGGCGGTGGAATTGCAAAATATACGAAATGAAAGTCAGATTGTTTTTCATGAGACACAGCAGGATGCAGCACCAAGAACTACTAAAGGAGGAAGGGAAAAAGAGGAAGTTGTAGAAGGTGTCCTGAGCTCTCCAGAGGAAGATGATAATAACATGAATGGTGACGATGGGGCAACGAAGAGTCCAATTATGAGTCAAGAAAGGAAAGAAGCAAATGATGAATTCTTACAGCAAAGATTCAAATTGGAGCGATCGAAACTTCAGGTTTTTTTGTATCATTGTGTATGTCTTGTGCCTCGTGCATAAAGTGATGTAACCGTTGTTACGTTTTCAGGAGGCCATTGAGAAATTAAGAGCAGGAGATGAACTTTAGTAGTAGTACTACTTCTGTTCTCCCCCCAAGTCCATTTTTACAATGATGCATTTGGAGGGGGTTACACCTTAAATGGTGTAAGGCCACAGTTGGGAAAGCACTGTAGTGGCACATGTCTGCCGCCGCCTATTGGCCAGTTTGTGATTTTCCCACCTTTTCATGGTCTTAGGCAAATCTCTGTAATTATAGCAGCTTTATCCTGCTGCTGATGTGACTGATGAAAGTTGTTATTGGTTGTCCTTGGCTCTACTTCAGCGAGGCAGTCGGTCAATCAAGGGCTAGCTACTAACCCTAATGTGGGCATAACATGTATAGGTCTTGCGCGTATGGTAGGCATTGCGGCTTTGACATTCCTGGGCCTGTAAATTGCCATGAAAGCCTTGGGTCGCAATTTCCTTTTCCATTTTTGTTATTTTATCTTGGGGCTCTACAGGGCAATGTATATATATATATATATTAAGGGCGTTAGAATGTAAAGCTAGCTCTAAATACAAAGTCCAACCCCGAGTGAAGTCCAATTCGGTACGTATAGGAGAAGTATTGGATGGTATTGATTCAGAGGTGTGAGGTTGTTGACCTTAATAATGGGTTGTCACCCTTTCAGTTCCTGTTGTTACTATATACACGAAATTTCTGCGTAGCATTGGTTCACTTTCACAGACAACAGTGTTATAATTTTTAGGTTTTTAGGGTTTTTAGGGGTTTTCCTGCCTCGATTTTGTTTACTACGGCCAGCAGAATCATCCGGGCGATAAATGCAGTTTTCAGCAACCCCCTGATTGAGATCATGTATACTGACAATAAGGTTCATGTATCTTTTGAATATGTGCTGCGAATATGACTTGGCAACAATGCCAATGACTGGAATGGTAATGTTGGTTTTTCCTGTTGCACATTTGGCTTGTCACCAAATGATTTTCGCTCAATGCCAAATCACTGCAATGTTACGTCACAACACATCGTAGTCTGGGTATCAAGGGACTTTTTAATATAGCATACACACCATAGGTGTAAAGTCAGTAGGCTTGACACGTCACGGCGCTCGGTTCGCCATTTTGAACCAACCCCTCGTGAGTGATTGTTCCGCTCTGGCACGATTAATTATAATATATACGAACACCCCTCTCCGTGCTGTGATAAAGCCAACTACTTATCACTTTTAAAAATCTTTGACTCCCGTCGTTGGATCCTGGATGGGCTCATCAGAAAGATATTTTACTGGTGAGTGTATGAGAGGAGTGAATTATATTTTACCTAAGGACAAAAAATCAACAGTTAAGAACAGCACTCTCAAAGTTGCAGAGTCCTCATTCAGGGTCGGTTTTATATTCCTAAACCGGCACACACAACGAACTGGAGTTATTTCCGTTTTAGTATTTGGATCATCTCTAATACGAGACTACCCTTCCAACTGATAACCACACCACCACATAACACGAGACAAGTAGTGTAGCCCCCTAGTCAAGCCCAAATAGCGGCCACAGTCCACACTATTGCAATGGTAGTGTCGGTTTTGAAAATCGATATCGGTTTTACCTAATGACCGGATATTATCATCAGTTTTCGAAACCGATACTAATATATCCCCACTAGATCAGGCCGCACCCCCTACTAACCCTAACACATCAATAATAGCCACAGGTTATTCGATCCCTGACCCTTAGTCATTTCTAACCCTAATCCTGACCCTGACGTTTTCCACACTCCCCATTCTAGGGCTCGTACAGAACCAGTCAGCTAGCTGTTGGTGTTGCGTATATTGTACGGTGCACATCGCTGGAGGCAATCTACCCGACCCAGTCCTTAGCCGAATAAGGTAGAGTAGTAATCCGCCCTATCTTTAGGTAGCATCCCGACTATTACGAACAAAAAATCGCGATATATATATAAGCCCTAACCTGGACGACAGTGGCAATAACACTCACCCAAATCGGAATCATATGCATATACCCTATCCTCAGCGAAAATTTCAATATTAACGCCTGGTCCACATACGAGTAGCGCTCTAGGCTCGTGAACGTGCGTGTCCCGTGTACTGCTCACCTTTACGCCATCCTGGGGTTTCGTTCAGCCTTTACCTTCTCCATTATTGGGACTGATAAACTGAATAACTTGTTACTATTCTTTACGTCGCAGCTATTTCAGCGCTACAGAAGACCAGAGTGCCCTGTTGAAGTGAATAAACAAGGACGTTTCACACGTCAAAATCGTTGGTTGTTATTTCCTCAACATCATGGAGGTGGGCGTAGAATCATTGCCACCTTCAACTACAGTCCCTCGTGGGGTACATGAGGATGTGGATGATAATATGCAATACGAAGAGAACGACGACCAACAGATAGACAAGGAGGGGGGGGTACAGCACTTCCCCCCGCTTTCTGCAAGAAAGATGAGAGAGGGTGGAGCTGCGATGCAGATTCGGAGAATTCGGTGTCCACCACACCGCCTTACACCACTTCGATCATCATGGGATAACATCGTAACCCCGGTGGTGAAACACATGAAGTTACAAATTCGATTTAATACTAAGTCCAGAAGCGTGGAGATTAGGGAGTCGGTGCACACGGATGATTCAAGTGCCATACAGAAGGCAGCTGATTACGTGCAAGCCTTTTTCCTTGGGTTTGAGGTACAGGATGCTGTAGCTTTGCTGCGTTTGGATGATTTGTTTGTGGACAGTTTTGAAATTCGGGATGTAAAAATGTTACATGGAGACCACCTGAGCAGGGCAATTGGTCGTATTGCTGGACAGGAGGGTAAAACGCGCTTTGCTATTGAGAATGCAACCAAAACTAGAATAATTATTGCTGATCAACGTATTCATATCCTGGGAAGCTTCTCAAGCATTAAGACAGCTCGTAACGCAATCTGTGCCCTCATCCTTGGTTCCCCTCCAGGTAAAGTGTATAACCAAATGAAAACGGTTGCCCGACGTCAGAATGAGAGGTATTGATGCATTACGTTGAGATGTGGAGGACTGCGACTCTACGATTAGATGTTACAGCATGTAGGATCTCACATGAATGTTTAAACATGAACAAAAATATAGTATTTTTGTTTTCTTATGCTCAACCACATCCGCCGCTCTCGCCGTTAATTCTCTGGGCTGCTAATATCGCCCCCTATCTCCTGAACCCTAACCTTAGCACTAAATACCATTCCCTATTTCAAACCCTAACCATTTGTACACCTCTATACGTGTAATTACATTCTACCCTAAACCTAACCCTTAACCTAACCCAACCCTAACCCTAACACGTAAGTCGTAGAACCACCTTAACACTAGCCCTAAGCATCCATAAAACCCTAACCCTAACCCTAAAACCTGTCTCCTGAACCCGCTACTGAAATTCTGATAAGAAGCCTATCCGGGTGATGATTTTTTTTGGTTCGTGCTCTTTCCTCTCTTCTGATTGGACTTCTTGCAATTGCCTTTCAGCTATTGTGCTTATAGGCACTGCAGTCAGGCTTACCTTTTCTTATTGATGTTATCACTTTTATCGTGAGTATTGATGAGACCTAGACGTGTAGAAATCCCTATACCTGCGCATTTACTTATTAGCGATATGATTGTTAATCTCTACCAGCAGGGCTTTAGTTTAGCTCGGGTGGCGTCTGAATAATGGATAATAACTTGATAAAAAAGGCCAGGCTCATGGCATCCACAGAAAAATCGTACTTTGATGACGAGAGCGATGAGGAAGAGGAAAGGAAGTCTGGAGGCGTAGGGGAGCAAGGAGTCATCGATGAAGCCACGCATGGTGGGGAAGAGGAGAAAGTAGACCCCCTTGATGCGTTCATGGTTGGAGTTGAGGAAACAAGGACCGAAGAAAACAAATTCATGGGAAAGGAAAAGGAAAAACCAGAATACCTAGATCAACTAGACAGCTTGGACCCTGTAGCAGATTATGAAGGCAGATTTGTAGCGAGACCGGCTGAGGCAGAGCAGAGGGAGAAAGCTGCCGCAAAGGATGCTGATGGTGGTGACTTGTTTAAGCAGGAACAAGAACACCAGCGGGTCCCAACAGCCAAGAAGAATATGGAAGTTCTTCCCCCTGCTGATCACTCTACCATTGAATATGAACCATTCATAAAGAATCTGTATACCCCTCATCCAGAGGTGGCACGTCTATCAGATGCAGACGTTCAAATTGCCAAGGAAGAAATGGAAATTACGATTGTAAACAACTATACGACAAAAGAGCTGGAGAACGTCCCAGCTCCCATTGAGGAGCTGGGACAGGCAGGCTATCCCAAGGAGATCATGGAAGAATTCAGGTACTAATGGCTGTGAATAATAATACAAAGCCAAAGTTGA
>PJEL010002965.1_pt1 | contig 14945 bp, 9 predicted proteins | sample 1853271 | NCBI WGS metagenome assembly PJEL01 (sample SAMN08108733, study PRJNA415343) | Invertebrate metagenome, whole genome shotgun sequencing project. | host: Globobulimina | place: Sweden: Gullmar Fjord | collected 2015-08 | reverse complement strand
AGCTGGGGACTGTGCTGAAGCTAAAGTTACTGATTTTGGATGGTCTACAGGTGCATGATACCAAGTCCCATACTTGGAGACAGTCCCCGGCATCTTATAGGCCAAACCGGGAACTGCTGAGTATCAGTAAAGGGGGTAGATGCAAAAGAAAGGACTTGATCTTCGTTTGGGCCAACTAACCAGAAACCAGGTTTTTGTTTGGACTGAATTATTTCAATGGTTCAGATAATTCAGGGCTACTACGAAGTTAGTTTGCTTGAGTAAAAACCTGGTTTCTTTATCCTCTAGCCGAAACGAAGGCCATCGCCAAAAGAAAGCAGTGGTGAGAAACCCAAGCGTATAACGTCGGCGAAACTATGTATCGCAAGCTTCAGCCAGCTCAATGGGTTTCTCCAAGGCGAGTTTCGCCAAGATGCCGACTTGAGCACATAAGGGCAAAAGATTCTGGCCTTTCATCCCATGGCTGAAGCCTAATGGGTTTTCCCGGCTTCTCCAATAAAATCTGCTTTAAAACGATAAGATGTTATACTTAGAGCTTTACTCTACAGAATTTATAAGATGGGCCAAATTCCATATTTTGAGGCAAACAGATGACTAAATCCAAAAATATTCTCTTTATTATGTGTGATCAGTTACGCTGGGATTACCTGTCTTGCTACGGTCATCCCCACTTGCACACGCCAAACATAGATCGACTGGCCGAACAAGGTGTGCGCTTTGAGCGGGCTTATGTTCAAGCCCCTCTGTGCGGTCCTTCGCGGATGTGTTTTTATACGGGCCGCTATATGTTTACCCATGGCTCATACTGGAACCCCGACCCCTTGAAGATTGGCGAGATGACTCTGGGCGATTACCTCCGTCCCCATGGAATGCGTACGGTGCTGGTTGGTAAAACTCATACGGCAGCGGATGGAGAGGGGATGGCTCGGTTGGGCATCGACCCCAACTCTGATGTGGGTGTGCTGGTCAGTCAATGCGGTTTTGAGCCTTTCGAGCGTGACGATGGCTTGCATCCGGACCCTATCGTCAATCCAAATTTGCGTTATAATCAATATTTGAGATCACTTGGCTATGAAAATGAGAACCCGTGGGATCGAAATGCTAACGGGGCACTTGACGAGGCCGGCAATTTTGTCAGTGGGTGGTATATGCGTAACGCGGTTCGAGCGGCAAATATCGCCGAGGAACATTCTGAAACGCCTTATATGACTGGTCGGGCTATTGAATGTATCAACACGCTTGGTAATCAACCCTGGTGTATCCACTTGAGCTACATTAAACCGCATTGGCCTTATATTGTTCCGGCTCCTTACCACGACATGTACGGACCTGCTGACATTCTGCCCCCTAATCGCAGCGAGGTTGAACGGCGGGAGCCGCATCCTGTTTACGATGCTTTTATGAAGCTCCGCTTTAGCCAGACCTTTTCGCGTGATGAAGTGCGTCAGGCCGTTATTCCGGCCTATATGGGTCTGGTTAAGCAGATTGATGATCAGATTGGTCGCTTGATGACCTTTCTTGAAAAAAGTGGTCGCTTGGAGGATACGATGATAGTCTTTACCAGTGACCACGGCGATTATTTGGGTGATCATTGGTTGGGCGAGAAGGATCTATTCCACGAAGAGTCGGCCCGTATCCCGCTGCTTATTTACGACCCCTCGCCTGAGGCAGACAGCACCCGCGGCACGGTTGACAAGCGCTTTGTCGAGTCGATTGATTTGGCCCCAACTTTCCTGGAGGTGGCTGGGGGCCAACCCCAAGCGCAGCGGCTTGAAGGTCGCTCGCTGCTACCCTTACTGCGGGGTGAGAAGGTGTCGAACTGGCGTGATTATGTAATCAGTGAAAGTGATTATACTGGTCGTGATGCTATGAGGAGCCTGGGTTTATCCCCCGCAGATTGCCGGGCCTTTATGATTCGAACGGCAGATTGGAAATATATTCTGCACGAAACGTTTCGCCCTCAGTTGTACGATATGAAGAATGATCCCCAAGAATTTCACGATCTGGGGGCAGACCCTGCCTATCAGGAAATTAGGAATGAGTTACACGAGCAAATTTTCACTTGGTTAAGAAGGCGCAAAATGCGTACAACAATGTCGGCGGCAGATATTGATAATAAATTAGGGCCTGAGGTGGAGGATAAAGAAGGGATTTTGATCGGGTATTGGTAGGTGGGCAAGTTTGCAAGTGGGCAAGTGGGCAAGTTTGCAAGTGGGCAAGTGGGCAAGTGGGCAAGTTTGCAAGGGGGTAAGTTTGCAAGTTGGCAAGTGGGTAAGTTTGCAAGTGGGCAGGGGTGCTGGGGTGTAGTAGGTAGTGTTGCTGAGAAATTGGGAATGGGTTTAGATAGGCTTTTGTTCTATTTGGGGAACAAGGCTTTACAATCACAGAGTAGTACCAAATTCGATTTTGGGGCTAAAATAGTAACAAAGCCTTGTGGCAGGTTAAATAAATTGGGGGGAGTGTTCCAAGTCGGTAAGCGGATAGGTAACGGATTAGCGGATATTTACCACAATTTGTAGTAAGCGTTCAGCCCCCAACCCAAATAAAACGCAGATTAAAGTCGACAAACTCGGTATCTTTGGGTCTTACGCTCGTAATCAGGCTACGGTTGAGAGCGATATTGATATTCTGGTTGAATTTTATGAACCCATTGGCTGGGAGTTTGTAGACTTGCAGCATTATCTTGAGAATGTTCTAGGGTGTCGAGTTGATTTGGTAACACCTGACGGTCTAAAACCTCAACTTAAAGAGTCAATTCTAAATAGTGTAATTTACTAGAAAAGCCGGGAAAGCCCCTGGTCTTATTGAGATTAAGAAAACAAATCGGTAATAAGCCCCCCCAGCCCCCCAGAGGAGAGCGCTTAAAAAGTCATAGACGGGGCCAAGTTAGGTTACATGTGGCCCCCCTAACCCCCCAAAGGGGGGAATTTAGTGCGTTTTACCCGCCTGTGGGGGGCCAGGAGGGGCTTTTCAAGGCTACATCAGCTTCAAGATTAACTTTTCTAGGAAAAACCCCATTTGAGCTGATTTAAGGTACTAAATCAGAAGCCCCCTTACTTTAGTGGGGGTTTTTTACATATGAGCGAGAGAACACCCAAAATATTTATTCAGGATATCCTGAAGGCTATCAACAAGATCGAATGATTTACTCAGGGTATGACTTTTGAGACATTCAAACAAGATGAACTTGTGATTGATGCTGTTCTCCGCAATTTGGAAATCATTGGCGAGATTGCCCGGCACATTCCTGATGATATCCGCCTCAACTATCCGGAAATTCCTTGGACGGTAGGTTTACGAAATATTGTTGGTTTTCTTGATTAATACCTCGCCGCTAAATCAACCCGATTAGGCATGGGTTTATCTTGGGCGGCGGCATTGAGTAGGGTTGTTAAATGGGTCAAACGTTCGGCTTCAACTTCAGTGGTTAAACCGCCCCGATGGGAACTCATAACTACGTTGTCTAATTCGTGGAAGGGGTATTGTGAGGGTGGAGTGTTGCTTCTGGATGCTTTGTCGGCGGGGTAGTTGTACCAGACATCAAGCCCAGCGGCGTATAGGGCACCATTGCATAAAGCCTGATACAAGGCTTTTTCAACGACAATGGGACCTCGCCCTACATTGACCAAAATGGCTTGGGGGGGCAACAGAGCCAAAGCTTGGGCATCAATGAGACCTTCGGTTTGGGAGGTATGAGGTAGGGTGATGATAATTATATTGGCTTGGGGGAGTAGGGTTGGTAAGGCTTGGGTTTCTCACATCCTTCGCATCTTTTCAGTCGCTTTTAATCCATGACCAGTGAATACTGAAACGACGATCTCTTGAGCACTAGCTTGATGCAAATATTGACCGATTCCGGCAATGGTCGCGGCGGAGGTTGGCTCAATGTAAAAACCTTTTAGGCACATGCTTTTCAGAGCTTGCAAAATCTCTGCTTCACTGACGATGACGAAATCCCCCCCGCTTTCTCGGACCGCCTGCACAATCTGCTTACCCCGGATTGGATCTGCGATAGCAATGCCTTCTGCCAATGTCTTCTCTTTGACTATGGGCGGGTTTTTCGGCAGGTTTTCTCTGAAAGCCTTATGTAGCGGGGCGCAGTTTTTCGATTGCACGGCAACTATTTGGGGTATTTTCCGAGTGACTCTTGCCTCTAAAAGTTCAACGAATCCAATGTATGCACCTAGCAAGAGCGTACCGTTACCAACGGGCAGTATAATAGTATCCGGAGATCGCCAACCAAGTTGTTCACATATTTCGAAAGCAAATGTCTTTGTTCCTTGGAAGAAGAATGGGTTCCAAGAGTGACTGGCGTAGTAGGTTTTCTGTGCTGCTTTTAGCACAGTTTGAGCGGTGTCTTCTCTGCTTCCTGGGATTTTATTTAGTTTAGCCCCGTAGAGTCTGACCTGTGCCAGTTTTCCGTCAGCAGCATCTTGGGGTAGAAAAATGCTGCAATCAACACCAGTCTTTGCGCAGTAGGCGGCCATCGCGCTCCCCGCATTTCCTGACGAATCTTCAACTACTTTCGTGATGCCTAGTTCTTTGATCTTGCTGATAAGAACGGATGCTCCTCGGTCTTTATATGAACCGGTTGGAAATAAATGATCTTGCTTGATCCAAACCGAGCGGCTGTCAAAATCTACTTCTAGCAGGGGCGTAAAGCCCTCGTTAAAGGAAACGATGTTGGCATTATCTTGGATTGGGATGGCCTCCCTGTACCGCCACATTGTTGGGGGCCGCGAAGCGATTCGATCTAACTCGAATCTGGCCTCAAATTCAATGTCCAAGAGAGCCCCACAATCGCACTTCCACCTGGGTGCGTTTAACGAATACGCGGTTCTGCAGGCTTGGCAGATCAGTTGACCCATAATAGTATCCCTTTATTGTTTGCTGATTAGTTTTCTCTTTAAGCGGGAAATTGAAACAGAGTTCCAATATTCTCTTTTAATGCTTTCTCATATATATATGCCGCCGCAGCAATATCTTGCAACGCTGTTCCTGTGGCATCATAAATGATAATTTCATTGTCTGAAGTGCGTCCTTGTTTTTTGCCAATAATGATTTCGCCGATTTCTGCATTGACCTGTTCTTTTTTCATCAATCCTTGCTCAATGGCATGATGAATTTCACCTACAACTACACATTGCTCCAAAATATCCACGACTACTTTATTCGAAGCTATTAATTGGGGATCAAGTTCTTGTTTTTCCGGGCTATCGGCTCCAACCCCGGCAATAAACAATCCTTCGTGAGCAAATTCATTCTTTATAAAATATTCCTTTGCTGGAGTGCAGGTAACACAAACTTGGCTCTCTTTAAGTGCTCCGGCAATATCTTTGGTAGAAACAACAGGAATTTCTAATTGCTGGGACATCTCCTGAGCATATCTATCCGCAGCAGTCGTATCAGAATCATAGGCAAAAACCTTTTTTATATTGCGAACTTCTGATAAAGATAAAAGCTGAATCCGGCCCTGAATACCGCATCCGCAAATTGTAGCTACTGCTGCATTTTCTAAAGCCAAATATTTTGCGGCAACCGCTGTAGTAGCGCCTGTTCTTTTTATAGTAATATCACTGGATTCAAAGATTGCAAGCGGTGAGCCATTATCTCCATCATATAACAAAATTAAGCCTTGTATATTAGGCAAATTAAAAATTTGTTTATTTTGAAAAAAACCCCCATTACACTTCAATCCAAAGTAGGTTTTAGGCTGAGTTAGCCCGCCTACTTTTATGTGAAATTCTCCTTTTTCTGCATCGACATGCAGTAAATCTGGTTTAAGAATATTACCTTCTGCATGGTGCTGAAAGGCTCTCTCTACGATCTCAATGTGTTCAGAAAGTGACATTAGTGACTGTACATTACTTTTGTTGAAAATCCTGGTTTTTCTTTCCATTTTTCCCCTCAGAATTTTAGATTTATCGTTAATAGTTTTTATATCTTGCCAGTTTATTGGAGAAGCCGGGAAAACCCCTTTACTAGACAATTTCAAATCCTCTTTTCAAGCGAGTGAGATGGCGTCCCGGCTATTGGAGGCACCCATGCGGTTCCGCAGCCATTCCGCTATCCGGGACATGCCATACGAAGGAATGAAATACACCAGACAAGCAAAGATTAGCAGCGGAAAGAGTGCATCAAACTCGCGGTTGTAGGTGATGCTGACAGCCCGGAAGAATTCTACAGCACCAATCCAGTAGACCAACGAGGTGTCTTTAAACAGGGTGATGAACTGGCCCACGGTGGGGGGGATCATCCGCTTGATGGCTTGCGGCAAGATGATGAAACGCATCGTCCGCAGGTAACCCAGCCCCAGCGAATGTGCAGCTTCCCACTGCCCGCGGTGGATGGATTGGATGCCGGCCCGCACAATCTCGGCGATGTAGGTTGAGGTGAAGGCAATCAGTGCGGCCAACGCCGACTGCCAGGTCTCCGGCGAGAAGTCTACCACTTGAGGCAGCGAGATGTGGGTGTAGATGATTAGCATCATCAAAGGCACCCCGCGCACGAGTTCGATGTAGGTGACAGCCGGCAGGCGGATGAACGCCAGACGTGACATTCGCATCATTCCCAATATTGTGCCCAGGGCAAAACTGGTGGTGATACCCACAACCGAGAGAAACAGGGTGAGCTGGAAACCCTGCCACAGAAAAGCCCGATTACGCCAGATGCTGCCCCAGTCCAACCGTGTGGCTACTACTACTCCTTTGGTAATTTGGGTGATTAATGGCGGGTCGCCTGCCCAAACCAGAGCCGAGACCAAGGCCGACAATCCAATGAGTGAACCGATGAGGGTTAAACGTCCCCAACGCTCGTCCTCACGCTCGAACAGGTCCAATATTGCGCCCAGGCCAACCAATACCAAGCTGATGGCGACACCCCATAGTCCCCATCCGAACTCGGCGAACGATACATCCCGGGCATTGTTCACCACGACCAACTGGAAGGCGTGGAAAATTGGAGCCACGGCCAGCCAGGCTAGGGCAAGCATGATTAGAGAACTCCACATATCGGCCCCCCGTAGGTGCCCGATCCCCAAGGCCAGCAGTCCAACCACCAAGCTCGCGCCCGCCAACAGCAAAAGCAGGCGATAATTGAACTTGGCGCTTGATGAGATGGCCTGCATCAACGGCTTTCCGACCGCCTGTCCATACCAGATTCTGTCCAGCCCGTTTTGACTGATAACAGCTGCGCCAACCAGCGGCGGTTCTCCAACCGCCGCCGGGTTCAACCCCGGCAATGGGTTGCCAGGATCGTGTGTCCAGGTGAGGCCATCCCTCGAGACTGCTCGGCCCAACTGCCAAGTTTGGCCATCAAAGCCGGCGTAAGTCATCACATAGTCACCGCCTTGCATGTCCACGTGTGGGGCGGTTATGCTGACACTGTTCCAGCCGGCCGGACTCACGTCTAAGACAGGCCCCCCCTCAGATTTGGTCCAGGTCATGCCATCAGTTGAGGTGGCATAACCGATGCGCCATATCTGACCATCCGAGCCAGCGTACCACATCTTGAAAACGTCGCCATCCCAGATTATTGTCGGTAAGCCGACATGCTGCGAGTCCCACGCCTCCGAGGTAACATTGAGGACAGCACCATCGCCGTTTCGAGTCCAGTTCATACCATCAGGAGAGGTGGCCTGACCAATCCGCCAGCGCGTGCCGTTGAAGCCGGTGTACCACATCTGAAACAATTGGCCGCCAAACAATCCGCTGGGAGCGAGTACTCCGGCGGCATCCCAGGTATCCGGCGCACCCATGGCCAGCACAGGCGGGACGGCGCTGGTTTTCGCCAGCGAGGCAATATCTTCCCCGCGCTGCTCGGCGAGGGCCACCAGGTCTTGCGGGTTGGTGACAGCAGCGACATCTTCTAATAATGGAGCCCCAGGTTTTGGGGGGCCAGTTGTGGGTGTGGGCAAGGACTGGTCGGGTCCTGATTGGCCGGGGGAGATAGAGACCGTTCCCCCCCGGCGCCATTTGTGACCATCTAAAGAGGTGGCCAGTCCAATCCGCCAGGTTGTGCCGTCGAAGCCACTATACCACAAGTTGAAGGTACCCTCCGAGAATAGTACGACGGGCTTGGCCACAGCCAAACCATCCCAATTGTCAGGTTCGCCAAGCAAGGGACGTTCGCTGGTAGCCACCTGCAACCAGGCAGGATTGATTGAGCGCAGCGTATTCAGGCCAGAGACCGAAGCTGTGTTGAGAAAATTAAGGCTAACAAATGGGCCAAACCACGGCCCGAAGGTAAAGGCGATCAGGCCGACCACCAACCCCAGTCCGGCCAGCTTCTGTCCAAAACTGAGGTGCAGCCGATCAAGCCATCGCCCTACTTGGGCCAAAGATTGTTCCAGCCGCCTTGTAAAGCGACGCCAGGCGCGGGTAAAGGCTGGCAGTTGGTCAGTTGTCTCGCGGTGCTCGGCCCGGACCCAATAGTTGATAAGGCTCATCAGGGCAGATAGCGTGAGCGTGCCCGCCAGATACAGTAGCGCGGCCGCGGTAAAAATCTCAAAGCCGCGAAAGGTCTGGGCCTCGACTTCGTTGGCGTGAAACAGCAAATCGGTCACCCCAATGACAATAACCAAACTTGAGTTCTTGTATAGGCTGAGAAACTGGCTGGTGATTGGCAAAATGACAATGCGCAACGCTTGAGGTAGGATGATGAAGCGCAAGGTGGCGAAGCGCCGCAACCCGATTGAGTGGGCTGCCTCCCACTGCCCATAGTGGATGGACTGGATGCCAGCCCGCACTGCCTCGCCTATAAAAGCCGCCGTATAGGTCCCCAGCCCAAGCATGCCAGAGGCAAACGGGCTCAACCCCAGAGCCACCTCCAAGTCCAAGAATTTCAACAATTGCCGGGTGCCGAAGGCCCACAGGAACAATTGGATGATCAAGGGCGTATTACGGAATAATTCTACGTAGGCCGCCCCCAGGGCATGAACTATCCGTTGGCGACTGGTGCGGGCGATGCCGACAATCACACCCAGCGTCACCGCCAGCAATAGGGAGGCAAGGGAGATTTTGATCGTCGTCTGCAGGCCGCGCCAAAGCGAGGCCGTCCACCGACCGACTACATCAGGTGGGTTCCAGAAACGGGCGATGGTGTACCAGTTGTAGCGTGTGTCTACAACAAAGTTGGACCAGATCAGGTAACTGAAAACAGCCATAAGGATGACCATCATCGAGATGGTCAGACACATCTCGCCAACGGCGCGTAGGCGGCGGTTATGCTGTCGGCGTAGCACCAGCCATACGAGCCCTCCAACAATTACGAGCAGGGTGGCCACGGCCCAGCGCACGGGCCCGGGCATCGCCTCTATGGGAGCGGCCAGGAATGCCAGGTGTTTATAGATAAAGGGGAGCTGCAGAGAGACCCCCGCAATGGCACTGAGGAGGACCAGCCCGTAGAGGCTGGATCGTGTGAACAAGTTGGGGTATGCCCAAGAAAGATTTGCTGATTTAATCATAAACATGCCTGTAATATATTTTTGACTACCAAGTTCGGTAATGAGTTTGCACAAGTTCCCTATGAGTTTCGGTAAAAGCCTAAAAACTTGAGGGAACTCATAAGTATACTTTACCCTTAAACTACTGGTCGCCGAGGATAGCCTCGATGCCTGGGTTAGGCAGCGGCCAGACTTCTACTTGGTAAGCCGGTGGTCCAAACCACTTCTCATATAACTCTTGATACGTGCCGTCATTGTACATGTCTTGTAGGGTGAAGTTGATCAGGTCACGCATCCGATGGTCACCCGGTAGTACGCCCATGCCGTAAGGTTCTTTGGTGAAGACCCCCCCGACCATGACCAACCCCGGGTTGTCCAGGGCCGCTTGCGATAGGAATACACTGTCCGTGGTCAAGGTGTCCACTTGCCCGGCCTTCAGGGCCTCGATCGCGGGCGGGTACTCGGCAAAGGGAATAATCTCAATTTCGATCCCTAATCGGTCGGCCTCGGCCTGGATGTTGTCGATGGGAGTGGAACCTTGAATGGCTGTGACCTTCTTGCCATCCAGATCGGCCACGCTGTTGATACCGCTTCCCGCGCGCACCAGCAGACTCTGGCCGTCCATAAAGTAGGTGGTGGTGTAATCTATGACCAGGTCGCGTTCCTTGTTGTGTGTCATCGAGGCCGCGACGAAGTCCACCTGGCCGTTGAGTAACATGGGGATACGGCTCTTGGAGGTGACCTGGACCAGATCGATGGCGTTCTCGTCACCCAGCCAGCGTTTGGCAAACTGGCGAGCCAAGTCCACGTCAAAGCCGGTCACCTGGCCTGCTTCGTCCACAAAGCCGAAGGGCTTGAAGTCGTATTTTACTCCCGCAATAACCTTGCCCCGCTCCAGGATGTGGTCAAGCACCGACTCCTCGGGTTGAAGCATGACTGGCTCGTCTGGAACTTCGGTCGGGGCCGGGGCCTCAGTGGGTGCCTCGGCGGGGGCCTGAGCTTCGGTCAGAGCCTCGGTCGGGGCTGGGGCCTCGCTCGGAGCCTCGGCCACAGACGGAGCCTGACTGCAAGCCGAAATTAGGAACGTGATTGTCAATAAGACAGCGAATATACCGCAAGTTTTCCGAAACATTTTTTTATCTCCTCAATACAAATAATTAAATAGATATAGGGTGCGTCTAGAATTTTAGGAATTCGGACAAGCTAGGGGGGATTCGGGGGAAATTACCCCCGTGCCCCCCAGTCTTCCTAAAATTTCGGACAGACCCATAGATATAGTGATTCTTGACATAAAACACATAGCTGGTTTAGTCACTTGTCGTCGATAAGCCTCACCTCCTTCAGGCTGGTTGACCGCCCATTACTAGCTGAGAATTTGACTCAGGAACAATCGAGTACGTTCGGAGTGGGGATTGTGGAAGAATACCTCGGGCGTGTTCTCTTCCACGATGCACCCGAAGTCCATAAAGACGATCCGGTCAGCCACTTCGCGAGCAAAGCCCATTTCGTGTGTAACTACGATCATAGTCATACCCTCTTTGGCCAGGTCGCGCATCACGTCCAGCACCTCTTGAATCATCTCTGGGTCGAGAGCCGAGGTGGGTTCATCAAACAGCATGATCTTGGGCTGCATAGCCAAGGAGCGGGCAATGGCCACGCGCTGCTGCTGGCCGCCGGACAGATTATCCGGATAAGCGTGTGCTTTTTCGGGAATGCCAACTCGTGCTAATAGTTTTAAGCCAATCGCCTCAGCCTCTGCCCGAGTCATCCCGGCCACCTGCACTGGGGCCAGGGTGATGTTCTCCAGAGCTGTCATGTGCGGAAATAAATTAAACGACTGGAAGACCATGCCGATGTGCTCGATTAGGTCGTGGTGGATACGCCCATCCGTCATATCCACGCCCGCCACTACCAGACTTCCGCTGTCTACCGGCTCCAGTTGATTAATGCAACGGATCAACGTACTTTTGCCAGAGCCGCTCGGCCCACACAATACCACGATCTCGCCTTCGGTCACCGTGAAGTCGATATCCTTGAGTACATGCAACGAGTCGAACCACTTGTTGACTTTTTTAAAAGTGATCATGTCATTTCTCCACGAAGTTGTTTTATGTCTGATCCCAAATTATCCTCCCGTTTGCTCATGCTTCCAGTTTGCCCCATCCACCTCGCTAATGTATACTAAATTCTGCCCTCCACCCTTAAAGTGAGAGGAATAACCAGTGAACTAACTTGCCTTACTGAGCGGCACTCAGTGAAATGAAGTTTCAGTAGATTACGATTTTTGCTCTGGTACCCGTCTTGGGGATGTAGAATTTGGGATCCAGGGCGAACCTCGGAGTTTATTTTGTAATCTACTGGATTTGGATGCGATGTGTTTCAGCTTGGTTGATCCCCCCCTCACAGGCTTGATTTTCCGCACCAAATTGTATTAGAGCGATCTGCAGGAGGCACCATCTGAGCTGTCTGAAACACACCTGGAGTAAGCGTTCAGCCCCCCCCTAGTGGAAACGAAGTTTTACAAACCCGGTTTGCTTGGGCAATTGCGTTCCCAAACTCTGTTTGGGAACGAGGGGACTGAATGATTACCACCTGGAAGTTGATGATTGGAATATTCCAGCCTTTTGGCTTTGGACTCTGCTCTCTAGGCCATACAAATTCTCATCACGCTTTGATTTTGAATGTCCAATCACTTTTATTTTAACAAACAATCTTTACCAGATTCTTACCAGATTCTTACCAGATCTTCACAGAGAAGATTGGCCGGCGAATGTTCTCATCTTCTTGGGCGAAAATATCGGCCAGGAGAAGTATTTCTGTGTCTCATTTGACTTTATTCCTGCTGGGTACACCCCATATTGAGCGCAACGGTGCGCCGCTGAAGGTGAAACGGCTCAAAGCCATAGCGCTCATCTCTTACCTGGCAGTCAGCGCACAAAGCCACAGCCGCGATGCGCTGGCGACCTTGTTTTGGCCGGAATATGACCAGATCCGCGCTCGTGCTGCTTTGTCCACTACCCTTTCGGTCCTCAAAAAGGCTCTCAGCAACAACTGGTTACAGATTGATCGTAAAACTGTCAGCTTGAAGCACAACGTCGGTTTGTGGGTTGACGTGGGTTACTTTTTGACCATGCTGGCGGTATGTGAAAGACATGATCACCTACCGGAAGAGGTGTGTTCCGCCTGTGTGGCTCCATTGACCAAGGCGATAGAACTCTATCGCGGTGATTTTCTGACTGGTTTCACCCTGTCCGATAGCGCCAACTTTGATGATTGGCAACGCTTTCAAACCGAGAGCCTGCGCCGTGAGATGATCAAGGCCCTGGAAAAACTGGTCCGTTCCCATAGTGTTCAGGGAAAATTCGAGCGGGCCATCACTTATGCCCAGCGTTGGCTCTCCCTTGAGTCACTGGACGAGTCCGCTCACCGGCATCTGATGCAGTTGTACATCTGGTCTGGTCAACCTGCGGCCGCCCTGCGCCAGTATCAGAAGTGCGCCCGGGGTCTCAAAGAGGAATTGGGTGTGCCCTTGCACGAGGCGACGATCCGGCTATACCAGGAGATCAAAGAGAATCGGGTGTCGCCGCCCCCTTTTGTTCCTAACTTACCACCTCAACCTTCGTTTTCACAGAACCTCCCTACCCAGCCCACACCCTTTTTGGGAAGAGAAAAGGAACTGGTTCATATTGCCCACCTTTTGGGAAACCCTAGTTGTCGCTTGTTGTCCTTGCTCGGACCCGGGGGCATCGGCAAAACCCGCCTGGCCCTTCAGTCGGCGGCTGATAACAAACAGGCCTTTGCCCATGGGTTTTGTTTTGTCCCTCTGGCTTCTCTGAATTCAAGCGATTTGGTTTTCCACACCATTGGTGACGCGCTCAAACTCTCTTTCCACGGCCCAACAGACCTCAGCACTCAACTCTTCAACTACCTGAGCGAGAAAGAAATGCTCTTGGTGTTGGACAATCTCGAGCATCTCGTCGAGGGGGCAGAAGTGCTGGCAGAGATTTTGAGCAATGCCCCAGGGGTGAAACTGCTTGTCACTTCGCGACAACGCCTGAACCTACAGTGGGAATGGTTTCTCGAGATCAAGGGATTGAGTTTTCCAGAAAATGACAAGATCGCTAAGATAGAAAACTATAGCGCCATACAGTTGTTCCTGCAGAGTGCAAGACGGGTTCAGCCAAACCTGACACTTTCGGAAGCAGAAAAACCCTACATCGTTCGTATCTGTCAGTTTTTAGAGGGGGTGCCGTTAGGGATTGAGTTGGCCGCTGCCTGGACTCAATCCCTCTCCTGTCGGGAAATTGTGGAGGAGATCGAACGCGATCTGAGTTTTCTGACCACTTCTTTACAGGATGTACCCAAGCGACACCGCAACCTGCGAATCGTGTTTGACCATTCCTGGAAGCTCTTGAAAGAAGATGAAAGGCATGTCCTCAGCAAGTTGTCTGTATTTCGGGGGGACTTCCGCAGAGAAGCCGCGGAGAAGGTAGCGGGCGCTTCCCCTATCCTCCTGGCGGCTTTGCTGAGTAAGTCCTTTTTACGCAGAAATACCAACGGACGGTATGAAATGCTGAAGGTTCTGCGGCGACAGGCAGAGGAAAAACTGAAAGAACTTCCCCAGGGGAGGGATCAAGTTCATGATCTGCACTGTGAATATTATGCCCAGCTTCTCTATCAAGGAGAACCACATTTAAGAGAGGGGAAGCTAAAGGAGCCCCTGAAAGAAATTGGCAAGGAGATAGAGAATGTGCGGACGGGATGGCAATGGGCGGTAGCCCACGGGAAGGTACAGGAGGTCGGCAAATATTTGGAAGGGTTTTACCATTTCTATGCCATGCGAGGTTGGTTTGAACAAGGGGTGAAGATTTTTAGGAAAGCCGTGCAAGAGTTGGGAGGTGTGGATGCTTTGATGGAGGAGCCCGCAGCAGAAAAAAGGGTTGTACTCGGACGAATCCTGGCCCGACAAGGGCGATTTTGTCTCAGACTTTCTCGTTACAGTGAAGCGCGAGACCTGCTGCACCAAAGCGTTTCTATTCTCCGGGATATTGGCGCGCGGCAGGAAATGGCTTTTTCTCTCAGAATGTTGGGCCTGGTTGCTGATTTACTCGAGGAATATGGAGAGGCAAAAAAACTACACCAGGAAAGCATGGCCATCTATCAAAAGAGTGGTGATCGATGGGGCGTAGCAGAGTGTCTCAACGATCTGGCCCTTATTGCTATGGGGCAGAGAGAGTATATAAAGGCACAACAGCTACTCCAGGAAAGCTTGGCGATTCGGCAAGAGATAGGGAATCGATTGGGAACAGCCACCTGCCTTGGCAACCTGGGTCTTGTTGCCGAGAAACTGGGCCAGTATCAGCAGGCCAAACGACTTCATCAGGAAAGCCTGGCCATTTACAAAGAGAGCGGTCACCAACGGCGAATAGCGAACACCCTCATCAATCTCGGCTTTGTCCACCATAAGCTGGGAGAGGTTCAAGAAGCCAGGAAGTGCTTCCAT
>PJEL010002964.1_pt1 | contig 14947 bp, 21 predicted proteins | sample 1853271 | NCBI WGS metagenome assembly PJEL01 (sample SAMN08108733, study PRJNA415343) | Invertebrate metagenome, whole genome shotgun sequencing project. | host: Globobulimina | place: Sweden: Gullmar Fjord | collected 2015-08 | reverse complement strand
CTCTTCTATTTCTCTTAACTTTTGATAATGTTGCTTTAGCTTGAAGTGATTTTTTAATTAAACTGTACTCAAACTTAATTTTATTTACACATTCATCTGTACATATAACTCCAACAACACAGTCTTTGCATGGGTCAATCGACGGAGGTGCTCCAAGTGTAAATTTAGCTTTTCTTCGAATATCCATTTATGAATCCCTATTTTATATTTTGTTCTAAATGGATAAAATAATATCTTAATTATTCGTTTACTATAACCTGAGTGCCTGTCTGATCTAATGGATTTCTGCAACCATTTTCATTAATTCTACCATGTTCATCTACAAAAGAACAGGTAAAAGAAGTTCCTCTATTATTATCAGATCCTCTACAATTATTATGTGGACATCTAGTTTGATATGGACATACTTCATTTTCTTTTAAATATAGTGTCATAACTCACATTTCCCCGACGCACATTTAACGTCATTTGTATCAAGAAACCTATCAGCATCTTGAATTTTTAAGTGTTTTAAAACATCCTCATGAGATATTGGATTGAGAATTTGTCCTTCTCTTGTCCCATCTCTATATACAGTTACTCCTTTTAAATCATAAATATACTCGAGAAGAAGTTTACTTAAATCTTCTTCTGTAGTTTCACTTGGAAGATTAATAGTCTTCGAAACAGATCCGTCTACATATTTTTGTACTGCAGCTTGAATTTCAAAATGATCTTCAGGTTTTAAATCAAATGCATCAACATACCATTCAGGTATATCAATATCCTTCTTACTATCATTTAGTATTTCTTCATATTTAGAATGTATATATACTCTCTCTCCAACTCTATCTTTCCTCAAATATGCTTTTGCAAATAATGGTTCTATTCCACTTGTCTTTTCAGGTAATAATGAAATTGTTCCTGTTGGAGCTATTGCCATGAGTGTGCAATTTCTTGTACCATATTTCTTAATATCCATTCTTAAAGAAGCAGGGAGTTTTCTTATAAATGATGATTTAGGATAAGGTATTGGATCAAATTTAGGGAATGCTCCTTTTTCAATTGCTAATTTTACTGATGATTCATAAACTTTATTTCTAATAAATGACATCAATCTTTCAATTTCTTGTACTGCTTTTTCAGATCCATATCTAATTTTTTTAGCAAAAAGATATTCAGCAACTCCAATAACTCCAAGTCCTATTCTTCTTGAATTATGAGCTGTTATATCATTTTGACGTAGTGCATACTTATTAACATCTGTAACATTGTCTAAAAATCTAACTGCTAAATCAATTACTTGTTCTAATTTTTTCCAGTTTGTATTTATATTTGTTACAAAATTAGTAAGTACTAAAGATCCAAGATTACATACTCCATATGGTTCTAATGTTGTTTCTCCACATGGGTTTGTTCCCATAACTGGAGCAAAATAATATGAATTATTTTTAATAAATTTGTCCCAATTTAAAAGTCCAGGTTCCGCACATTTAATCATATTACTAACAATTTTATTCCATATTTCTCGTGCGGGCATTGACCCATACCCTCTTTGTTTAAACCTAAATTCCCATTCTCTATCTGCTTCAACTGATTGTACAAATGCTTCAGTTATTGCAATTGAAATGTTAAAATGTTCTAATTTACCATGAACTAACTTTGCATCCATAAAGTCAAGAATTTCAGGATGTCCTACATCTACGTGGGCAATTGCAGCTGCTCTTCTTGCTCCTCCTGATTCAATTGTATGAGAAACTGAATCAGCTGCTTCAACAAAACTAACAAGACCAGATGATTCTCCTCCTTTTCCCAAAATTTCATCACCTTTTGGCCTCAAAGGAGAAAAGTTACAACCAACACCCCCTCCCTCTGACCAAAGAATAAGAGAGTCTTTTATAAATTGTCCAATTTCATCAATAGAATCACCAATTGGTAAATGGAAACAATTAAATAATGAACCTCTCGGTCTTCCAGAATTTCGTAATATTCGTCCTGCTGGAAGGAAATCCATATTGTATATCATCTCTCCAAATTGATCTTCGTATAGACTTTTGTCTTTAGACTCTGCACTTGCCATAACATTTGAACATCTTGTGGCACATGCCTCCCAATCTTCTCCTTCCATAAAATATCTTGATGATGCAACTGTTTGTGCGTTCTCTGATAAAATAACATTTTTCATTCAAAATCTCCTTAACGGTTGGTTCTATCCTCTAAATATCTAATATACTCATTAACTCCTTCTTCAATTGATTTAAAGGAATTATCATAACCACATTTTCGCAAACGTGTGATATCTGCCTTAGTCATATTTTGATATTGTTTAGCTATCTCAGGTGGTGCATCCATATATGTTATATCTGAAGTAATATCAAGTGCTTCAAATATATATTTAACTAAATTATTAAATGTACATGAAACCCCAGTACCTACATTGAATATTCCTCCTTTATAAATAGACATAAAAAATATAATTATATCGCATACATCATTCACATGAATAAAATCTCTACATTGATCTCCATAATCAATATTAGGATTAGTTGATTTATATAAACTTATATACCCTTGGTCTTTAATTTTATTATATGCCCGATTTATAAAACTTTTCATAATACCTTTATGATTTTCATTCGGACCATACACATTGAATAATTTTAATCCTATTGCATTTTTATTATTAGAATTTAGAATATGCATATCAAATAGATGTTTTGATAATGCGTATGGATTTAAAGGTTTCAAGGTGGGAATTATTAGAGGATCATCTGAAAAATTACTTGATGAACCATATGTTGCAGCGCTTGATGCGTATATTAATCTAATGTTATTTAAATTGCAAAAATGTAAAAGTTCCATTGAATAGCTATAATTATTTTTTATTATAGAATTTACATCATTATCAATTGTTGGTGTTGTAGCACCCAAATGTATTATAAAACTTATATCAATATTTGTAGTCTTTCCCCAAGTTCTAATTAAATTAAGGAATTCTTTTTTATTATATAATGTATGAAAATTTAATCCGACAAGATTTTTCCAGTTCTCATCATTTAAATCATCAACTACAATAATTTCTTTACTTAAATCTTTCAATTTAGAAATTAAATTGCTTCCAATAAAACCAGCTCCTCCAGTTATCACAATCATTCACAACCTCCGCGAATTCGAATAGGTAATTATAAATAGGGTTTAGTATTAATTTGTTCTGAAATTCTATATTTGGATTCTTTATATGGAGTGATTACACTCAGATTCTATCTTTTTCAAACGAGTGTAATAATCTGGACATTCTGCGAGGTGATCTTTTGCTATCTCTTTTGCTATATTAGGATTATCTGTATGCTCTTTTTCAATTTCAACCCCCATTTGTAATTCATTGGGATTATAGTCTTTATCTGAAATATGTGTATGCCTTCCAACTCCTCCTACTAAATCTACTAATAATCTATAGATATTATCTTCGGATGTCATTTTTGTAAAACCCGATTTGGTTAATAGTTGCATAAGTTCTTCAAATGAACCATATGGTTTTAGTTTAGCAAATAATATTATACTTTTTTGAACTGAATTGCTTAACTCATCAGGTTGTTGCTGAATCTCTTTTAAATATGTATTTATGGTTTCCACATTACTCCTCCTCCACAATTTACATAATCTGTAGTATTTATCTCTCCAAAATCCTTTAAATCAACTTCCTCAGGATTTGTAAATTTTAATAATCTCCATTTTAAATTCTGAAGTTTAGATATGCCATTACAGAAATTAATTAAACTAGGAACTGCAGATTTATCATGTTCAATTGTTGCTCTAACTTCTCCATCTTTAATTCCTGCTAAAATTGTTTCTATTTTAATACCTTCTGACATCTCTACTTCAAATACTCCAACATATACTTCATTCACTTTTTTATCTTCCATTACATTTTCCCCTTAAATAAAAGGTATTGGTTGTCTTTATATTTAACATTTCGTGTAACACCAATATTAATCAAATGATAAATTCCTTTGATTTTACTTCCTTTAATATTTAAAGCTATATGTGCAGGAGAATATTTTTCAACTGTAGCAGTACCTTTATCAAAAACTTCTAATTTACCAGCTCCATATTCTCCTTTAGGAATCTCTCCTGTAAATAAAGCTTCTTCTTTTGAATGTAAATGGGTTTTAACTGCTAGTACTCTTTTTCCAGGTTCTGTAGGAACCCCTTTTCTAACTGCAAATGATAACCAATTTTTAGGATCTTTTGGATCTTCAAAGCGAAGATCATAATGAGTCCCAGCTTTTAACGCTTTATGAATATGTATAATAAACTTTATTTTTTTAGTCATCATTTAGTCCTATCGTAAGCGTGCCATTTGTGCTAAATTATAAGCATCGCATATATTATCATCAGTAAATTTAACTCCCCATCTTTTCTCAGATAATTCCATCATTACTTTTTTATCAGCATTTCCTTTTCCAACTGCCCACTTTTTTAAAGACTTTGGCGGGATTGTTTCAAATTCAATTTCATTATCAAATAAAAATGTTGTTATTAAAAATAATAACCCACATCTTTCATGGAATGTAATACCAGGTGACATAAATGATAGAGCTTCAATATTAATTTTTCTTAGTTTTCCCACACAACTAACAAATTTTATATCATTTAATATATCAAGTAACCTTTGCTCTATACATAAATAATTATCTGGATATGTAGTAATTAATCTTTCTTCAACAACTTCTCCTTGATCGTTAATCATTACAAGACCTGTTGCATTTAAAGATGGGTCAATCCCTACATAGTAATCTTTATCTTTATAAAAATTAAAACATTCCATATTTCTCTATTCTCCAATTCACATTTTATCAATTCTTATCCAAAATCAACTACAACATTTGGAGTAGCTCTTTCTAATTTTTCAATTGTATCTCTTCTCATTTCTTTTCCTTCTTCAAGGACTTCTGAGCTGAGTGGAATTTCTCCAAAGGGAGTTCTTAATTGTCCATCCCCATATCTTTTTCTAATTCTACCAATACGAATCATTATATCAGCTAGGGCAAGAGATAAAAATAATTCTCTTAAATCATTATCAACTCCCCTAAAATCTCTTGGTTGCATTCTTTCATATTCAACTGAACATCTATTAAATGTAGGAGTTGGGACTGGACTTATTCTAAGGATGTTAGGATGATAAAATTCATGAGTATAATCCCATGTTGAAAACATTTTATTCATCATTGAAGTGCTAACATCTAGTGCCCAATTTCTTAATCCAATTTGAGACATTGGTCCGATAGGAGGATGCCCATGTATTATTAAATCAGATTGATTGAAATATACATCAATTACATTTAATATTTCAACACCTTCAGGTTCGAATAAATAAAATTCATTTTGACGACCACCAACTCTATTACTTTCAATCATCAAACTTAAATTCATTCGCTTTTTTTGCGGTGCATAATGAGAATACGTAGGAATGGTAAAATCTTGGATATGGGAAAGGATATCTTTATCTTCTAATTCTAAGGGTTGAAATGGGAATCCCAACTCTGATTTGACATATTTTAGAACAAGTGCTTCATTAAGCATAATCGACTCCTCAACCTGTATTATGATATAATAAGTCAAGAGCTTTATATTCAAGTTCCACTCCAACTTTTGTCAGAGATTCATGTAAAGATTTTAATTCAGCAATTTCGTTGTTTTTAATTATTGAGTGTATTCTTCGTCTTTTCTCTACCATATCAATTGTTCGTGGTTCTTCAAGAGCTCTTGAAATTAATTCAAATGATACTAATTTTAAATTATTTGAAATTAGTTTATCATCTTCTTCTGCTTTGATAATTTTCTGTGTATTTTTGTTCGGAATCAATATTCTGGAAAGATCAAAAATAGGTTTATTATCCATAACATTATTATATAATTCATCCATACTTCCGATCATTTTTTTAATTTCAGAGAAGCATTTAATAAAAGTTACTGGACCAATTCCCTTGATTCCATATACATCATCTCCAGGATCTCCAATTACTGCTAAAGCTAGAGGTTGATATTCGTCCTCAATTGGAGTTTTCTTTTTAAGCTCTCTCTCCATCGCTTGACCACTTTTTACAATTCTTTTAACCTTTGACATGATCTTCTGATATACAAATCTATTTTCACCTAAACATTGTAGTAAATCATGATCATTTGAATATACAACTTGTGCTATATTTGGAGATGTATCTATTACTTTTCGTGTGATTAAATAATAAGGAACAAAATCAGCTTCTAAATTTTGTAGTCTTATAACTTTTGTATTAGGAATTTTATTACATGCTAATTCAATTAATTTAAAATTCCTTTGTAGGACATCAAAAAATAGTTCTCTTTTATCATTTTCAAGTCCATACAAACTATCAATTCTTCTTGAGATTTTATATTTCTTACTTATATTTGTATGGTATGATGATCTACCTGTTTCAAAGAATACATAAAAATTAATTTTAATTTCTCTACTCAATGCATACTTTCTATGAAATGATAGAAATGATATAAGAGATGAAAATACAGACGTGTCAAAATGTCTTGATTTTTGAGTTGATTCAATAATATTTATTACAGCATGTTCCATATACGTAGTCTGTAAATTATTTTTTAAGTCTATGAATATATTTAACTGATTATATTCACCATGTGATAATATTTCATCTAAAAGTCCAAATGTTGGGTAGTACGATAATAAACTTGATGGTTGCATAATATTCTCTTTATAAATCATTTGTTATAATACTATTGTGTAATTATGTTTGTATTAAAAATAACTTTTACAATATTGTTATTTTTTGATTCAAATTTAATAGGACATATTCCAATTATTTTTTCATTAGTTTCATTGTAATAAAATGTATGATTCCCACATTCAGTTACAGATATTTTAAACCAATATAAAAGTTCATCTATTATTTCATAATCAAGATTTGTATTAATTATTAATGATGATGAGCAATGATCCTTATATTGTACACTATACCCATCTGCGGATACACTTTTATTATTTTTAAATTTTAAATCTCTTTGTATTAACTTTTTTAGATCATCACTAAATATCATATTAGATACCTTATAAGGGAACCCAATTAAGAGTTCCCTAAGTTTTACATTTTACTCAGATTCTTCTTCATTTTGAATAATACTCGATCTACTATATACAATTACAGACATATCTCCAATTGATGTATCAAACTTATTAACTGATACATCATCTTGAACTCTATACATTTTAAATTCCATGTCTCCATCATGATCAATTACAAATGGGACAATTAAAAGATCAGTCTCACAATTAAGTGACATTTCAGTTACAATTTCATCCATCAATTGAGCTTGTTGATCTTTTGCTTGAGTCCTTGCTGTAATATTAGCTTGTTCACCATTAATATCAACTTTAATTGTAGTAATATTAAAACCTTGTTTAATAACTGAAATTCTTTCAGAAATTGTTGTTGGAATTTCAGTAGCTAAAATTAGAGAATCATCATCTAAAGAAAATGCTGCATTAAGCTCTTCCTCTGTCATAAATTTATTATCAACAAATTCAAGATTAGGAGTTTTAAATGATAATGATGAATATTGATCAGCAAATACACATGCACTATCATCAACTGTAATATTAACTTCTTGATCTGCAAATATTTTCAAAAGATCTAATTTTTGTTTAATGTCTATAATAGGTACACTTATGTCAGTTAGTAATGAAGTAAGGTCAATTTCAAAAATACAAGAATTTTCATTTGATCTTTGTCTAATAATTCCATTACGAATATCAATATCACTACATGGTTCTTTAAGTAATGAAATTATTCTTAAGAACTCATTGAAGTTATCTCCATTTAAGCTAACGCTTGTTTCCATTGACGTTTCTCCTTCGCATTTTTAGTTTTCCATATTTTCTTTGTTTCTTTCCACATATCAATTTTTCCATTAAGAACTTTATCCTCTCCATGAATTTTAATTAATTCATTTAAAAGTAATTTATTAGGATAAGGTTTAATTGCTTTTTTCAACATTTTTACAGAACTTGCATTCATCATTCCTCCTGAATCTTTTTAACTAATGTTATATAAATAAATCTATCTTTTTTAACTTCAACTGATGTATTATAATCTAATGTAGTAAAACATTGTTCAGCATTTTTAACAATATCCATTATCCTTTCTGCAACATTTTTACTTGTGCTTGTTTCCTTTGCTGAATTAATGGGGAGACTAAGAATAATAAGCACTGAATCATTACCATTATGATTATACTTATATCCGCAAACATTATTATCTCCCCATGTCTCAAGTTTATCATCAGTTCCAGCTTTAAAAATCAAATTATAGTAATTGATATCTTTCAAATCGCCTTCATATAGCTCTCCATCTGTAATTGTTTTCTTATAGAGATCTAAAAGTTTTTCTTGCAGCCTATTGCCCATTAATAACTTCCTCCATAATTCATTTTAATTTTAATATAGTTCTCATAAATTAGCATTAGCAACTAATTATATAATTTGATTTTTTTCTATGATACATGGGACGTCATTAAAATCCTTACCAGTTTTATTATAATAAATCGTAAGAGAATTAATCATATGCTTATTATAATATGCCATTTTTTTATATTCATCTAAATTGATTCCTCTATCTGATAATATATAAATATCTGGTCTAAAAACTAATTCGTTAAATATTATACTTTTTATTAATACATGATACTTTTTAGAATTAGCTGTAGCATATAACAATGTATCATTTTTAATTCCTAAATGATCGAAAAGATATTCTGAATAAATATCAAATATACCTTCCGCTAAAATTACTTTAGTTGAATTTGGTTTAAAACCTTTTATTTTATAATAATCTAAAAAAATACTATCAGCAACTTTTAATTTATAATATCTAAAACTAGAAGCTCGATCTATATTTCTTAGTATAATTGTCTTATTATTTTCAGTTGTAAATCCTATAAAATTACTATCTAAAAATGGTTGAAGTCTATTCAATGTATCAGTGATTTCAATTTGATTGTTATTAATAAACCCCTGGACATCAAATATTAACCCCTTGATTGAATTAAAATCGATGTCACTATACTTTAATCTAGATCTTAAATACGTGGCCTTATGTGAGTATTTAGACTCATTGAGAGGGGGGAAGGATAATTGAATTTTTTTATTTACTGTTTTTCCTAATTCAACTTTTGTGTGTACAAAATCTTTAATTTTTTGTCTATCAACATATTTATCAGATATGTCTGATCCATACAGCTTAGTTATTAATTTACTTACAATCCCTTTACTTGGATTTTCATCAGGACAGTGAAAGCAATTAAATACAGGAGCTTCTAATGATATCCATAAATGATAGTGATCTTTTTCAGTCCCATATTCACACCAAGGACATCTGCATATAATTTGTTTATTAGTTACTTTTATAGGATCCCCTACAGTTTGTTTAAGAAGTTCTAATAGACTATCACTATATATTCCTATCATATTAATATTCTTTCAATAAATTCAAATTATAGGTCAAGTTTTGACACCTGACCTATATTTTATTATTTACTATTATTTCTATCCTTTAACAATGTTTTCATTTCAGAAAACATTTGTGAATTACCAGCACCTTCAACAGTCTTGATAGAAATCTCTTTAACTTCTTTGTAGGCATTTTCAAGTTTGGTGTTCAAGATATCAATTTGAATTTTTAGGTTGGTGTTTTCTTCTGACAGTGTGGATGTTTGTGATAAAGCCATTTCAAGTTTTGCTGATATATCTCTTTCAAAGTACTTCTTTTCTTGTTCAAGACGATTCTCAAGCATCCCCTTTTCTTTGCCAACCTTTGCTTTAACTTCAGTAGCAATTATATCTGGCATAGATTCAATTTTATCTCTAAGATAAGATAATTCTTGTTCAGAATTTTGAATTATTACTTCCCTTTCATTAGCCTCTTTTTGCTTTTGATTTAATGTATCATAAAGATCAGCAATATTAACTTCATGATTTTTTCTATTCTTAGTTAAATTATCATTCAAACTATCAAGTTCTTCTTTCTTTTTCCTATCAAAATCATATTCCCAATTCTCTGTTTGTCTTTTTCTTTCTTTCTCCGCTTCATTTTCTGCTTCATCAATTTCAGATTTTACCCGCTGAATTTCTTCATCGACCTTAGTACGTCTTAGTTTTGATTCTTCGTCAAATTGTCGTTTTAATTCTTCATTACTATCAACCAAAGCAGCTAGAGTTAAACATTCAGTTTCAATATCAAAAAGATTTTTTATTTCTTCTTTTTTGTAGGCGATAGCATCATTGATATTTTTGAAATCATCCATTGCTTTTGTAATTAAATTACTTGCATTACTTACAAATACAACTAAGTTATTTAGATTATTAGCTCTATCAATAGTCTTTTCCTTCATTTGATCAGCAATTTTCTGTTTAGGATTCATTGATGTTGATTGATATTCTGACAGTTTTTCAAATACTGAATTATAAGCACTAAGAATTGTTGCTTTAGTGTCTTTTAGGGTTACATTCGGTACTGTTGATTCGGTCATTATTTTTCTCCTTTTTAATTATTAAATATTCTTTTTTCTATAAATTCCTATTATGAGATCATTCTTTGTAAATATTGAAATTTATCTCGATTGGATATTATGAATTTAAATCTATGATCACATTTAGAGCATTTAACATAACCAACTTTAATATCATTGATTCCATTTATAATCCTTCTTTCCATACTTGGATTACTGCAGTCTGGACAAATACCATTTTCTAAATGATTATTTATAGCACGTCGTGGAATTTTACGAATTAATCCACAAAATTAATTACATAGAAAACCTACTATACACTCTCTACATGGGTATTTTATTAATTTACCAACTTCTTCCATAACCATAAATGTCCTCTTCGGCATCCAGCTCTTCTCTAATGGGAGTTGGATTTGTATGTATTTTATTTTTCCCTGGTCCAAAATCTGGATCTATAAAAGGAGAATGTATATGAAATAAATCTAATTTATTTTGTTCACCACATATACATCTCCAATATTTAGTATTATTATATATTGGAATATTTATTTTCTTTTTGCATTTCCAACATACAACACCATCAAATCTTTTATAGTTATTTTTTTCTTTCATTTTTTTTAAATCATCATAACTATAATTAAAATCTTCTCTATTAAGTAGCGGCATTAAATTCCTCTCTTTTTACTAGTTTGGTTTTTATTCCGCATACTACATTTTCAACCCAATCAAAAATCCCCAATCCTTCACATGTGTTACATATAGCATTAGATCCATCCCATATAGTCAAATCTCCACATCTTACAATATCTAATCCTATCCCATTACAATCAAGACATATATAAAAATTATCTAACTGCCTAATTTTAGAAAATCGATCCTCTGCTCTAATAGGAAAAGTAACTTGATCTCGACAGAATTTATTCATTATAACTCTCTAAAATTTTAGTAAGTTCAATAATTATATGTTGAAATAATTTTTTAGCATCTTTAATTCCTTTTTGCTGAATTTGACTCATACAAATATTCTTAAGTTGTGCAAAAAAAGGATTAAGATCAACGACATTTCCTTTTGTATCTTGTATAGGAGCTACAGGACAGTTCTCCCCTTGTTTCATAGGAGGATGAAAAGTACCACATTGATCGCATCTTCCAAATGATGCAGAAATTTCTGAAGGAGGCATTCCTGGATTAAACGAATTAATTAAATTTTGATCCATTGGGGGAGTCTGATGTGTCCCAGGATTTTGCATTCCTGGTTGTGTCATTTGAGGATTTACGTTTGAATAAAAGTGTTGTTGTTCTAATTCTTCATTAAATGCTTGCAATGCTTTATCGTCTTCCATTTTTTTTAATTCTCCTTTTTATTCTCATCTCCCATATGCTTTAAGCGAAGTTATAATATCAAAAACCATTGCCATAAAATGCATATTTGGAACTAAGCAACTGTTATGTTCAATACTATATTTATTTATAATTATTTTTGCAGGAGGGGGAATTTCTTTTGTAAAAAATAAAGATGTATATAAACTTCTATATTCGATATCTTTTTCACTTATTGCTTTAAGTATTTCATTTACTTTTTTACCTACTTTAGCTTGCTCTTTATTCATAATTGCCATTATAATTTCAATAGTAGATGCAATAATAATTTTTTCTGTAGTTAATACAACGTCTTTATTAACTTTTAATTTGTTAGTTGTTGAGCATCTCTGAATACCATTTACAATTCTTCTAATATCAGGATATAAATTTGTAATTATATATTTTACATCTTTTTCAGTATATTCAATACTTTCAGATTCAAGAATATTTTTACAATGATTAGTTACAAATTCAATCGGAACTTGTTTAAACTCATATGGCTGAAGTCTACTTTGAATTGCATCTGGAATTTTTGAAATATAATTGCACGTAAAAATGAATCTTGAAATTTTACTAAATTTAACAATACTATTTCTCAAAGCATGAAAACTATGATCCGTAAGATAATCAGCTTCATCAATAAATACAATTTTATGTTTATCCTGACCCATAGGAGGAAGTTTAAGAAAGGGAACAATTACATCATCTACAAATGAAATACCTCTTGAACTTTTTGAAGATCCATTTAACTCAAGAAGATTATCTCCTGGATTATGAAGAACTCCATGTTTTGAAGATAATATTTCAGCTAATGTTGTTTTACCACCACCAGGAGGTCCATATAATAATAAATGTGGTATTTCTCCAGATGCTACATATTTACTAAAGTCATGTTGCTGTTGTTTAGATAATACAATATCGTCAATTACTTTTGGTTTATATTTTTCTACCCATAATGATTCGACTAAACTCACAATTTACTCCTTATAAATTTATTAACACATTTCTCCTATTGGAGGTGCATTATGTAATAAATATAATTCTCGTTGTTCTCTTATAAATTTTTTCAAAATTTCGTCTTTAACTTTATTGTCAATTCTTTCAAATGCTTTAGTCCCCTCAACAATAGCTCCTTTATCATCATACATAAATGGAGGATTCATTACTAAGGTATATTTTTTAAATGTCGATAATTGAACTGCTATTATTCCTGCTATGTCTGGTTTCATTGAAGCATGTAATGATAATTGAAGGGTCTTTTCTTTTGGAGATAAAATTACTATTGCACCGTCTCCTAAGAAAAATATCCTTTTCTCTTTAATGTATTGTTGAATAACATTAATTTCATTGTTTTCAAGAATACTATTAATTGCGTCACATGAATCTTTCATAAAATAAGTCCTTTTTTTATTTTATGTTCTAATTGATAGAATTCATTTCTCAATTTTCAATTACGAACAACTTTTCTCTAGCACGAGTTACAGCAGTATATAACCATCTTTTATAAAATTCATCATCCCAATGTCTGGTTCTTTCCTCAAATAAAACAACCTTATCCCACTCTGAACCTTGACTCTTATGGACTGAAATACAATATCCAAAATCAAATAAATTTACAGAGTTGAATTGACTCTTTCTAACAATATGACTTATATTTTTTCTACTTACTAATTCATATGCTCCATCATAACTTTCTTTGCCAAAACATGCCTTGCTTACAAGACAGTCAAGAGGTCCATCTTCGTATGAAAAATCAATGGTCATATTATATACCTCATCGTGAAAATGCGGTGTCATCCATGTTATAGTCCCGATTTGACCATTAAAAATTCGATCATCATAATTGTTTTTGAGACATATTACTTTTTCATTTGGATAAGGTTCATTTCGTGTATTTCCTATTTGATTTCGAATCATATTATTTATGCCTACTCTTGTTCTATTCATTCCACATAAACATATGACATTTTCATCATTATTATCAAATTCAATATTTCTAAATAACTTTTCACACAATGGATCTTTTGACCAACTAAGTTTAAATACAGTCTTATTTTCAGGATCTAAAACTCCACGAGGGATATATCCATAATGTCTTATATGTTGTGATAATTTAATTATTGGATGATCAAGAGCTTGTCTATGTATTTCAGTCAGTAATAAATCAGGAGATGACATAAGTGAAAAATTATCTCCAATTGGAGGTAACTGTCCATGATCTCCTATTGAAATTATAGGAATTTCATATTTTGTAATATCTTCCCATATTTTTTTAGTCACCATTGATGCTTCATCAATTATAATAAGGTCAACATATAAATCGTCTTTATGTATTGGCTTCCATCCTGATATTTTTTTATTGCCATATTTGTCAGCAGTATATTCGGGTCTATATATTAATTTATGAATAGTCCCTTTAAAATCTTGACTTTCAATTGCATTCGCTTCTTCAAGTTTTGTATTTAATACTAATGATGCTTTTCCTGTAAACGATACAAATGCAACTACAAAACTCTTCATCATATTTTTTGAAAGTTGTTTCCTTAATTCTGAGATTAAAGTTGTCTTTCCTGTCCCTGCATAACCACCTACTGTAATGCTGTGACTTCTTGCGTCAAAACCACTGCGTCGGTCTAAAGAGTTTTTGCACCAATTAATTAAATGATCACATACATCTTGTTGCTCAGTTGATAATTTCATCTATTCTCCATTATATTTTTAATTATGTTACTCATTTTCAAATTAGATTCCCTTTATAATGTATAAATTAAAGGTACCATGTATATCATTTTTAGTGATATATATAGAATCAATTTGATTTTTCTTTTTTAAATTGAGATACTAATAATAAAATAAGTAACATAATTCAAATAAAAATTTAATTTCAAAAAGGGAATTGTGAAATATGAAAACAGAATTTAAAAAAGATTTAATTAGTGAAAGAGGGTTTAATAGATTAATATCTGGTGTTTCTAAAAGACGAGGACACAGAGATATAACTTTTCCTATTACAATAATCCAACATACTGGAGTTGAAAGACATATTGTAACAATG
>PJEL010002961.1_pt1 | contig 14958 bp, 10 predicted proteins | sample 1853271 | NCBI WGS metagenome assembly PJEL01 (sample SAMN08108733, study PRJNA415343) | Invertebrate metagenome, whole genome shotgun sequencing project. | host: Globobulimina | place: Sweden: Gullmar Fjord | collected 2015-08 | reverse complement strand
ATAACGACAAGCAGAGACTAACCCATGAAAAAACTTATCATTACTGTTTTATTAGGATTAAGTGCAGTAGTTACTGCCAATGCAGCCCAAGGCGATGCCGAAGCTGGTAAAGGCAAAACGGCTATGTGTGCTGCTTGTCATGGTACTGACGGCAATAGTTTAGTGCCAATGTACCCAAAACTAGCCGGACAAAGCGCTAGTTACTTAGTTAAGCAACTTGCTGACTTTAAATTAGGTATGACATCTGGCGGTGCATCGGGTCGTGTTGACCCAGTGATGGGTGGCATGGCTATGACACTAAGCGAGCAAGACATGGCTGATGTAGCCGCGTTTTACGCAAGCCAACAGTCAACTACTGGTGACGGTAGCGATAATGCACATGGTAAGAAACTTTACTTAGGGGGTAACGCTGAAATGGAAGTAACTGCCTGTGTTGCATGTCATGGTATTAACGGCAACGGCATGTCTAGCGCAGGTTTCCCTGCACTTGCTAGCCAAAACGCCGACTACTTAAAAAGTCAGTTAGAAAAATTCCGTAATGGTTCTCGCAATAACGACATGAATGGTATGATGCAAGGTGTTGCGGCAAACTTAACCGATGCAGAAATTGCCGCACTTTCGCAATATATGTCTTCACTAAAATAATAACTAGCGCTACTAAGTTAGCCCTTTAGCAAAGTTATTTGGAATGAGCAGCGTTTATCGCTGCTTTTTTATGTTCAGGATGAACGGTATAACGCGAGTACATGGATGTACAAGAGCGTATATGTTCAGGATGAACGGTCAGTTTTTTGGTTCCTGACAAAAACTAAGTACCTACATCCATGTAGGCAATGTCACGGTCACATGGATGTGAAAGAGTGTGTATGTTCAGGCCTCTCCCAGACTTCCTGTCTTTCGAGGCATTAGTACATCCACGCACGTCGAAGCACGGTCAGTTTTTTGTTCCTGACAAAAACTAAGTACCTACATCCATGTAAGCAATTTCACGGTCACAAGGTCGTTCCTTGCCATCCATGGCACCACGACATTAACATAGCCTTATATGTAAAAGAGCGTATACGCCTGATTTCTCGAAGATATCCTATTTTTTGAGACCTCTTTGTAACCATGTACAGCTCTCTCAATTCTTCACCTTTATCTAAACAAGTACAAATTAAATACAATATACCATTGTGCCAAGTGTTTGATCATTGCTACTATCAAAAGCTAATTTATCACGCCACTAAGGCTGTATCGTTCACATGAAACAGACATTACTTTCTGCAATAACCATCATCTCTAGCCTGCTTACCATCAATAGTGTTAGCGCAGAGTTATTCCCTAAACATGCTATAGATGATCATCAGCAAACCATATTTAGAGGCACAATAACGCCAGAACGTGCATGGTGGGATTTGACGCACTACAACCTTGATATTGCTGTTGATCCAGAAAATAAAAGTATAGCTGGCACCAACACCATGAAATACAAAGTGTTGTCTGAGAGTAAACGTCTACAAATTGAATTACAGCCACCAATGCAACTGACTAAAGTTGAACAAAACGGCAAAATGCTTGCTGTTGAACAATTAGGCTATTCTTATTTTATTAAGTTAGAAGCAAAGCAAGAAATTGGTCAAGAATATCAACTGGCCATGCATTTTTCAGGTATTCCTCATGAAGCAATTCGTGCGCCATGGGACGGCGGTATCACTTGGGCAAAAGATGATAATGGCATAGACTTTATTGCCTCAACTTGCCAAGGCTTGGGTGCCAGTATTTGGTGGCCAAATAAAGATCACGCTTACGACGAGCCAAATAATGGCGCTTTGATTAGCGTTGAAGTACCTGAGCACTTAATGGATGTTTCTAATGGCCGTTTAATTAAGGTTGATCATAATAAACAAGCAAAAACCAAAACCTATCATTGGCAAGTGGTTAACCCAATCAACAATTATGGTATCAATATCAATATTGGTGACTATGTGCATTTTGGCGAGAAATATGCCGGTGAATCAGGCCAACTTGATATGGATTATTATGTCCTACGCGATAACCTAGAAAAAGCCAAAACACAATTCAAAGACGCAAAACGTACCATAGAAGCATTTGAGCATTGGTTCGGCCCATACCCATTTTATCAGGACAGCTTTAAACTTGTTGAAGCACCGTATTTAGGCATGGAACACCAAAGTTCTGTCACCTATGGCAATGGTTATCAAAATGGTTATTTAGGTACTGACCGAAGCCAAGCGGGCCCTGGCATGTTGTTCGACTTTATTATTGTGCACGAGTCAGGGCATGAGTGGTTTGCCAATAATATTACTCACAATGACGTTGCTGATTTATGGATTCACGAAAGCTTTACTAACTATTCCGAGAGCTTATTTTTGGAGTATCACTTTGATCAAGAAAAAGCATTTGAATACATTCGTGGTCAGCGTTTAAACATTCAAAACAAAAGCCCTATTATCGGTAAATATGGAGTGCACCAAGAAGGCTCTAGTGACATGTACGATAAAGGCGGCAACATGCTACATACCATTCGCCAAATTATTGATAACGACGAGCTCTGGCGTGGAATTTTACGAGGCTTAAATAAAAAGTTTTATCATGGCATTACCGATTCTGCGCAAGTTGAAAGCTATATTAGCGAACAAGCAGGTAAAGATTTTAGTAAAATATTCGACCAATACTTACGAGATGTTCGTATCCCGACTTTAGAGTATTTTGTTAAGAACAATGCAATGCAATATCGCTGGGGTAATGCCATTGATGATTTTGATATGCCGATAAAAATAAGCATTAACGGTAAAACGCATTGGTTGTCCCCAACAGCTAAGTGGGAAAAAATGAGCTTAGCAGTAGAAAACAGCAAAGTTAAAGTCGATGCAAATTTCTATATCAACACGATGAATGTGCTAGGTGATTAAGAAATAGAGAACCATAAACACTCTTCCACTAAATGAACGTAAGGAAAGCTTATGCTTCCCTTACGTTAACTAGGCACTAAGCAATCAAAATTTATAGTTAACACCGACAGTAAACACTTCAATTTCATCGTAGATTTCATACGACAACTGAACGCTAGCTTTGTCATTGATTTTTTTACCAAAGCCACCACCAAAACCGAATTCATCGTCATCATCATTTGCTGATTCGCCAAAGGCACTAAATTCTAAATCGACATTGGCATATGAAGGCATCGCATATAAGTAAACGCCGTTATCATAGTTATACTGAGCACGAACAGAGAAGCTATAGAAACTATTTATTTCAACATTAATTGCGCCATGTAGTTGGCCAAAATTGATTCTTACATCATCACCTGATACTCCAGTACCTATACGAAACTCAGGTACAAGTGAAAATGGACTATCGTCTATCGAAAATTCATAAGCGATCGAGCCATACATAGCAGCAAGTGAAAGCTCAGTGCCATCTTCTTCATCAGAAAAATTGAGATAACCCGCACCAGCAGACCAATTAGCAGAGGCCGTTAAGGATAAAGTTAGTAGTGGCAGTGTAATTAACAACTTTTTAAACACAATAGTATCCTTTGATTCATTCACTAAGATAAGAAAGCGCGCATGCTAACAAAACACATTTTGTTAATCAATTGTTAGCAAGGAAATTACAGTGTAAGAAGCGTAACAAGATATTAATTCCGTACTGAAATGATGATGCCCGCCATAAGCAAAAAATATTGCTAACTAAGCACTGACAGTCCACTAACATTCAGGCTATGATCGTAAAACATGTAGTCAGCAACATTAAGGTCCTTATGATGATAGAAGTTATTGAGCCAGCAAAATTTAAAACCGTAGCATGGAAAAACGGTAAAGGTGAAACCATTGAAATGGCGATCAATTCAGGTGGCACGTTAAATGACTTTGATTGGCGCTTAAGCATGGCAAGTGTAGTTGAAGACGGTATATTTTCTAATTTTTCCGGCTATACCCGTAACCTCATTTTAATTGCCGGTGATGGCATAAACTTGCAACACAACGATAGCAAAATCGATAAATTAACTAACTTACTCGATTATGCGACTTTTGACGGCGGAGATAAAACCGTCGGTAACTTGCATACTAATGAAATAACTGACTTTAATATTATCGCTCGTACTGCAGATTATAGTACCGTCGTCAATTGCCAGAAGAAAGCTGAGCATATTACACTTGAGAAAAGCGATTTGTGCTTTATTTATAGTTTATACAAGGCTGTAGCGCTTAACTTTGTTGGCACTACAGCGGCTAAAACCTTACCGGCAGGCCATTTAATGAAAATCAGCGACCTTAAAGGTCAATCTACACAGGTTAGTGGTGAAAATATCATCGTTGTTTATCTTAATCGCTGCAGCTAATGTCTCATCGTTCATTGTATGCTGCTCATGTATTTAAAATGCGTCAGACAATCAGCACAATATGGAATTAAGGTTATTAATCGCTATAAACTGCCGTTCTAACTTTTAATTATGATTTTTTATTCACGCTAACGTAGGCTGAAGTACAGTTTAAAAGTTTTTATTAAGGATAATGCTATGAGAATGAGCCGTTTAATCCCCTGGGTTAGCCTGCTATTAATTTTGTCTCCATTTGCCAATGCAGAGTTTGAACGAAAAATTGCTATCGATGAAAGTAGTACCAGTAGTCATAAAACTAAAGTTAACGGTAAATCATTTGAGTATAGCGCGACAACCGGTACGCAACCGGTTTGGGACGAAGAAGGAAACGCGACCGCAACGCTTTTTTATACCTATTATCAACGTTCAAAAGTAAAAAATAGGGCAGCACGGCCACTGCTTATTTCATTCAACGGCGGTCCCGGCTCCGCATCTGTTTGGATGCATGTCGCTTACACTGGCCCAAAAGTACTTAATGTTGATAGCGAAGGCTTTCCATTACAACCGTATGGCGTAAAAGCTAACGACTTTTCTATTTTAGATACGGCTGATATTGTTTTTGTCAATCCAGTTAATACCGGCTATTCCCGTGTTTTGCCGAAAAAAGACGGAAAAATGCCAACAAAAGCAGAACAAAAGAAAATGTTTTTTGGTGTTAATGCCGATGTAAAATACTTAGCCGAATGGATAAATACCTTTGTAACCCGTAATAATCGCTGGCAATCACCGAAATATCTTATTGGTGAAAGTTACGGTACCACACGTGTTTCTGGCTTAGCGTTAGAGCTACAGTCGCGTCAATGGATGTATTTAAACGGTGTCATCCTGGTATCACCTACTGATATTGGTATTAAACGTGACGGGCCAGTAAAAGCCGCTAATCGCTTACCTTATTTCACAGCAACTGCCTGGTATCACAACGCATTAACTGAAAACCTACAAAACCAAGATTTACTTGATATTCTGCCTGAAGTTGAGCAATTTACCGTTGAAAAATATTTGCCTGCATTAGCGAAAGGTGGCTTTATTTCTGCGGAAGAAAAACAAGCAATTGCTGAGCAAGTAGCAAAATATTCAGGCTTATCAATACAAGAAGTTTTACGCAACAATTTGGATATTGAAGCTTCTTATTTTTGGAAAGAAATATTGCGTGACCGCGAACAAACGGTTGGCCGATTAGACTCGCGTTATTTAGGTATTGACGAAAAGGTCACGGGTAGTCGCCCAGATTACAATGCTGAGTTAACTTCATGGCTGCATAGTTTCACACCTGCAATCAATTATTATTTACGTGAAGAGTTAAATTATAAAACTGACATTAAATATAACATGTTTGGCAATGTTCACCCTTGGGACAGAAGCAAAAATAAAACCGGTGAGAACTTACGTTTAGCGATGGCGCAAAACCCGTACTTAAATGTCATGATCCAATCTGGCTATTATGATGGCGCAACCAATTACTTTGATGCTAAATATACCTTATGGCAGCTAGACCCCAGTGGCAAAATGCAAGATAGATTATCATTTAAAGGCTATAGAAGCGGTCATATGATGTATTTACGTTATCAAGACTTGGAAGCTGCTAACCAAGATATTCGTCAGTTTATGCAAGCAACGTTACCCAATAAATCAACGCCAGCAAAATACCCAAGCAAACAATAATCTAAAAATAAATTCATCCCACTCAATAAGGTTATCGCAATGAAAAGCATCACGATAACCTTATTAATATTTTATTTAAAGTGACCTGTAATTAACCGATTGAAAGCTATTAGTTTTCTCTCTTTAATTTAATCAACTAATCGGAGTTGTTAAATACAAATTGTACCTATATGATGATAATTAAAGGAATTAAGGCAATGAAATCATGGAAGTTAATAGTTTAAACACCGATATACTTATCATAGATGATAGTGCAATCAACATTCGTGTTGTTTCAAGTATTATTCAGCCACTAGGCTGTAAAGTTTTTGCCGCTAAGTCAGGGCTCCAAGCATTAAATTTACTGTTATCCTTTAAACCTTCTCTCATTATTTTAGATATTCAAATGCCTGAAATGGATGGTTTTGAGTGCTGCAAGCGCATTAAGTCTATTACGAGCCGCACCGACATTCCCATTATATTTCTTTCTGGATCACACGATGAAGCCGATCAATTACAAGCAGCAAATTTAGGGGCGAATGCTTATTTAACTAAGCCTTTTTGTGCTGATGAGTTAATTGATACGGTTAAGCGCTTAGCCTAGATAGCGTTAACCTTATTAGTCGAAAACTATTCTAAATAACTTAATTACTTCAATCTTTCCCATACACTAAACCACACAAGTATTTTAACCATATACACTCCTGTCGACGAGCATGAATGGCTATCACGGCCATGTCCCCGTGCTATTGCCGACATGGGTATTGGTACTTAGTTTTTTGTCGGGAACATAAAAACCGACTGTGTCTCGACGTGCATATTCTTACAGGATGTAAGTTATGAGGGTAATGCTGGAGCAATTACCGAGATGCGCTATTGCCTACATGGATGTAGCTACTTAGTTTTTGTCAGGAACATAGAAACTGACCGTACATCCTGTACATATACGCTCCTGTGCATCCATGCACTCGCGCTATTGCCTACATGGATGTAGGTACTTAGTTTTTGTCAGGAACAAAAAAATTGACCGTACATCCTGTACATAAAAAAGGCCGCTGATTCGCGGCCTTGCTGATGCAAATTATTTAAATTTCGTAGTCTATAACCTGGTAACCTAATGCTTCTAATTGCGGCCTTAAGGTTTTTGCATCACCAACCACCACCATTAACATCTCGCTTAAGTCTAAGTGTTTTTTCGCTAAAGCATTAATCTCTTCTTTGCTAATGTTTGCGACAATATCATTGCGCTTTTGAACAAAATCTGCCGTTAAGTCATGTTCTAAAATTTGTGCTAGAAAACCTAACTTACTGCTAGGCGTTTCATACTTTAAGGCATCTTTTTGATTAATCGCATTACGCATAAATGCTAATTCTTCGTCACTAATGCCTTTGTCTGCATAGTTTTGAATTTCTTGTACAAATTCAACAATCGATTTATCGGTCACATCCGCTCTAACTTCAGCACTAGCAGTAAAAGCACCGGAAAACTTATCACCGTAAAAGTATGAACGAGCACCATAAGTGTAGCCCTTTTCTTCGCGTAAATTTAAGTTAATACGGCTATTAAAAGCGCCTCCTAAAGGAAAGTTCATCAAGTAAGTTCGGTAATATTCACCAGTAATATCTTGAATAAGTGCACGTTTACCAATACGAATAGCCGATTGCGCGGCATTGTCTTTATTCACTAAGTAAATCACGCCCATTTTCGCTGTTGAAGCAGGCAAAGTTAGCGTAAGCTTTTTCCCTACACCACTTAATGACTTGAAAATACTTAACGACTTTAATACTTGGGTTTTATCTAGATCAGAAACCAGTATTATTTCGCTATCATTTGCTGTCACTTGCTGCTGATAAAGCGCCTTAATATCGGCTAGTGTAATATTAGCCAGAGAAGACTCAGAGCCTTGACCAGATGTTGCGGCAATATTATCTGCATGAAGTAATTGGCGATAAGCCGTCGCGGCTAAATAACCTGCATCTTTTTTGCCATTAATCGCCCCTTGAATAGCATTATTTTTATTACGATCAAATTCACTGGCCAAAAAAGCGGGCGCGGTGAGTTTTTCATTAACCAGCGCTAATGTTGCGTCCAAATGTTTAGTTAAGGTATTTACGTTAACCGTTAAGTAACTATTACCGGCATAAATACCGACAGAAGCACCTAATTTTTGTAGTGCCTTGCTCATATCTTCAGCGCTACGTTTACTGGTCGACTCATTCAACAGTGCGGCTAATAATGCTGCAGTCCCCGCTTTCTCTTTACTTTCATAATAGTGACCAGCAGGAATTTTAATTAGCAGAGATGTTGTTGGCGTTTCCAAGCTTTGGGTAGCAAGAATTTCCATACCGTTCGCAAAGCTTTCCTGCCACATTTTAGGTATTTCAACGGCTTTATTTTTCCCCGCTATTGGCACTATGCTACGGTCAAAATTATCATTCGCTTTACGGACTTGTAAGTCAGCATCTGATGTGATTTTTTGCTCAGTAATTATACGCTCTTGTGGACTAAAATTGTCTTTCGCTGCCACAAGCTCTGGCTTGCCTTTCGGCACAATGCTCATAATAACGCCATGCTTATTTTTGATATACTTTTGAAAAACTCGCATAACATCGGCTTTCGTGACATTGGCATAACGCGTGATGTCTTGCTCAATATAATTTGGATTACCTTTGAAAGTTTCATTGGCGGCGAGTTGACTCACTTTGCCAGCAACACTTTGTAAACCAAAAATAAAACCCGCTTCCATTTCGGCCTTCGCTTTAATTAAATCATCGTCTTCAACGCCACGCGCTTCAAACTCAATTAAAGCATCACGAATAACTTTTTCCATATCGGCCAAGGTTTTGCCAGAAGCTGGATTGGGCAGCGCTAACAGGTTAAAAGTACAGGCCAATTCAGCACAAGGGTGACTGACAGAGGCTTGCACTGCTAATTGATTTTTCACTAAATTTTTATAAAGCAGCGATGTTTTCCCACCCCCTAGAATACTTGAAAGCAAATCAAGCGGTGCTTCATCTTCATCTCGAACACTGACCGTTGGGTAAGACATATAAATTAACGGCAAATGAACATTGTCTTCTAGTGAAATATAGCGATCGGCAGCAATAGTAAAGCTTGGTTTTTCAGGCAGTTTGACTTCTGGGCCACGTGGAATACTACCGAAGTACTTATTTACCATTACCAAGGTTTTTTCAACATTGATATCGCCACCGATGGTCAGTGTGGCATTGTTAGGGCCATACCAACGTAAGAAAAATGCTTTCAAGTCATTAACATTAACGCGATTTAGGTCATCAATATAACCAATTGTTTGCCAAGAGTACGGATGTCCAACGGGATACATTGCCTGTGAAACACGCTCTCGCAATAGGCCATAGGGACGATTATCATAACTTTGGCCACGTTCGTTTTTTACCGTTTCACGCTGTACTTCGAATTTTTCTTGCGTAACCGCATCCACCAAAAAACCCATACGGTCGGCTTCAAGCCAAAGCATTTTTTCTAATTGACTGGCGGGTACCGTTTGAAAATAATTCGTACGATCACTATTAGTCGTGCCATTCATGGTACCACCTGACTCGGTGACCATTTTAAAATGTTGATCATCACCAACATGTTCAGAGCCTTGAAACATCATATGTTCAAAGAAGTGGGCAAAACCTGACTTACCGATTTCTTCACGGCCAGAGCCGACATGATAAGTCATATCAACATGTGTTAAAGGATCAGAATTATCTTGATGCAAAATTAACGTTAAACCATTATCCAAGACATATTTTTGATACGGGATCACAGTTTTGCCAGCTTCTGCGGTCACTTGCTCCACAAAAGTCATACCTGCAACGGTTACCTTAGCCGCCTTTATTGCGCCGGGTTTGGTATTTTCACAGGCTACTAAACAAGTTAATAACAGCGGCAACGTCCATTTTTTCAAAACATTCTCCTCGATTTAATCGTACTACCATTTTTAGTTGCCATAATATTATCTATATTAATAATAAGCACAATAGTTTAGCGCTGCTATTGTGCTGCAGCCTTGCGCTTTTATGTAAAACTTCATGACATTTTACGGCTATTTATGGTGATGGCTTGCCAGAGACATAAATTTCAGGCAATAAAAAAGCAGCCTATGCTGCTTCTTTTATCGTTACATTGAAGAAATTATTCTTCTTCAGTCGTTTCTACTGTTTCTTCAGTTTGCTCTTGCTCTGCTACTGGCTCGTGACTTTCGCCACCACATTGACCACAACATCCCATAATAATTCTCCGCTGTTTAAATCTGTGGTGATAATATCAGCTGGAAAAATTCGGTTATTGATCAAAATCACTTAATTTAAATTCACTTGATTAGTTATTGATTAATAAAAAGTTAAATTTTCTAATTTACCTACTTAATTGCTTTATTTAAAAATAAACTTGCAAAAACACAAAAGTGATATCAAAATGATATCACTTAAAACAATTAATGGAATACGATATGTTTACAGAAAAAGAAGTAAAAGCACCAAATGGCATTGGTTTTATTGTTGCCCTATTCCTAGTACAGCTTAGTGCTTTAAGCCTAACCATTTATTCCTTACCCAACAATCCGGCTCTGTCGGTATTAGGTTTAATAGCTAACGTGGTGATTTTTATTGGCTGGTTTGGTTTCTTTATGGTCAACCCAAAAGAAGGTCGAGTTTTACAGCTTTTTGGTAAATATTCAGGTACCGTGCACGCATCAGGTTTACGCTGGGCCAACCCCTTTTATACAAAAATGCGCGTATCTCTTAGAGTTAGAAACTTTGAGAGTAGTAAATTAAAAGTAAATGACAAAAATGGTAACCCAATTGAAATTGCCGCGGTCATTGTCTGGGAAGTTGTCGATACTGCTGAAGCTGTTTTTCAAGTAGATGATTATGAAGACTATGTTTCCATACAAAGTGAGTCAGCGCTGCGTAACTTAGCTACGAGCTATGCGTATGATCATCATGAGGAAGTCGGTATTTCTTTACGTAGTAACCCTATTGAAATTTCTGAAGCATTAAAAGGTGAAGTGCAGGATCGCTTAGGTAAGGCCGGTGTTAAGGTCATTGAAGCAAGAATAAGCCATTTAGCTTATGCTCCTGAAATAGCCAACGCCATGCTACGAAGACAACAAGCAATGGCCATTATTGCTGCGCGTACAAAAATTGTTGAAGGCGCAGTTGGTATGGTAGAAATGGCATTACATAGCCTAGACGAACGTAATATTGTTGAACTCGATGCCGAAAGAAAAGCCGCTATGGTCAGTAATTTACTTGTTGTACTTTGTTCTGATGAAGCTGCGCAACCTATCGTTAATGCCGGCAGCTTATATTAAAATAAACATAAACGACTTAAAACTACATCTACAAGTGGTCCGGCTATATACTCGGGCCACTTGCTATAACATTAACTAGAGGTTAATCGTGGCAAAGAAAGCTTACCCATTACGTATAAATGAAGAAATACTGACTGCCATGCAGCGTTGGTCTGACGACGAATTACGTAGCCTGAATGCCCAAATAGAATATGTCTTGCGGGATGCTTTACGCAAATCAGGACGTAGTAAGCCTGCGAAAATTGAGGCCATTGTAGACCCACTTGATATACCAGAATAAAAAGTTATATTAGCCTTAATCGCTATATCACGCTTAACACATGCCAAAACCAAACAATTCAATGTAATTTTATTACATTTAAAATTTCAAAAGATCCCTATCATTTATCCAACTGTGTATTAACTCATAGTAGTAAGTTGCTTTTTTAAAGGCAAAAAAAAACCGACAACTAGAGTTATCGGCTTATAAGCTATGAGGAAAGCTAAAATATACAAATTATTACAACAAGCGTTCGTGTTAGGAACAAAATAATTATAGAGTAAGAACTCTAAGGTTGTAAAGTTAATTTTGTAATTTTTTTACATTTAATGGTATTTTTATCACGAATTAGTCATGCTTATAGTAAAACAGTGGTTCAATAAGCAAGTGTAGTGATACGACTTACCTCAATTTACGGGTAACGCAAGAAATGGTTTTAAAGTAAAAATTAACGATAAAAAAAGGCCTCAAACTTGAGGCCTATAAAGAAACACACCTTGAAGGGATCAATTAGTGTCAATGATAAGAACGCATAACACCTGAATAAATTTCAAACTATGTTCAACAATCCCATAAAGTCACTTTACGTGTTAATGCGCTTGTTCCCAATTTTCACCAATTCCGGCTTCTGCAATTAATGGCACACTCATTTCTACCGCATTATTCATTATTTCAACTAGGGTTTGTGTCGTGCTTTCAACAATGTCTTGATGAATTTCAAAAACTAATTCATCGTGCACTTGCATGGTCATTTTGATACGAGGGTCATTTTGTTCAAGTATCCATGCATCAACAGACAACATTGCTTTTTTAATGATATCGGCAGCTGTACCTTGCATTGGCGCATTAATCGCCGCTCGTTCAGCGGCCTTTTTACGCATACCATTTTTAGATTTAATATCAGGTAAATAAAGTCGACGACCAAACAAAGTTTCAACATAGCCAGTTTCAGTTGCCTGCTGGCGTGTATCTTCCATGTATTGCGAAACATTTGGATAACGCTCGAAGTACTTGTCCATATACTCTTGTGCTGTATGACGAGGCACATTTAATTGCTTAGCTAAACCAAATGCCGACATCCCATAAATTAAACCAAAATTAACCGCTTTCGCACTACGACGTTGATCGCTTGTCACTTCGTCTAATGGTACAGCAAATATTTCCGCTGCCGTCGCCTTATGAACATCTTTACCTTCAGAGAAAGCTTTAACTAAGCCTGGGTCATCAGATAAATGCGCCATTATTCTCAATTCGATTTGTGAATAATCTATTGCAACAATTTTATGATCTGTCGGTGCAATAAAGGCGAGACGTATTTTACGTCCTTCTTCACTTCGAATTGGAATATTTTGTAAATTAGGATCGGTCGAAGATAAACGTCCTGTCGCTGTTACTGCTTGGTGATACGATGTATGCACACGATTAGTTGATGGATCCACCAGTAAAGGTAATTTATCAGTGTAAGTAGATTTTAATTTACTTAAGCCACGGTTTTCCAAAATTACTTTCGGTAATGGGTAATCAAGTGCCAACTCTTGCAGCACTTCTTCCGCTGTTGATGGTGCGCCTTTCGGGGTTTTCTTGATAACAGGAATACCCTGCTCTTCAAACAATATTGTTTGAAGCTGTTTTGGAGAACTTAAGTTAAAACTTTTTCCCGCAATGTTATGCGCTTCAATTTCTAGTTCAGATAGGCGCGCACCAATTGCATGACTTTGTTGATCTAACATATCGCAATCAATTAATACGCCGTATTGCTCCATGCGAGCTAATACCGGTAATAATGGCATTTCAATATCATTAAATACCGATAACTGTGCGCTATTCTTGGCTAGTTTTGGCAGTATGGTTTGATGTAAACGTAAGGTAATATCGGCATCTTCTGCAGCATAATGCCCTGCTTTTTCAATTTCAATTTGATTAAAGGTTAGCTGCTTCGCGCCTTTACCGGCAATATCTTCAAAATGCACGGTTTTATAACCAAGATACTTGTCTGCTAAAGCGTCCATATTATGACGAGTAGCCACACTATTTAAACAGTAGGACTCAATCATAGTATCAAAAGTAATACCTTTCATCGCAATGTCATAATGAGATAATACATTGGCATCGTACTTTAAATTTTGCCCGACTTTACTTTGGCTTTCACTTTCTAGTAATGGCTTAAGCTGGGCTAATACCCAATCTCTATCTAATTGCTCTGGCGCATCTTCATAATCATGTGCAACAGGTACATAGGCAGCTTTACCTACCTCAATAGCAAATGATAAACCGACCAATTCAGCCTTCTGATAATCTACGCTAGTTGTTTCAGTATCAAAGGCGAAGACCTCTGAATTAGCCAGCTTATCTAACCAGCTTTGAAAATCAGCTTTATTCAGTACAATGTCATATTCAACATCAATATTGCTTGCAGGAGCTTCACCATCACGACTCTCTTCAACTTCTGCGCTATCACTTGTTTCAGCTTTATCGCCATTGTTTAAGTCAGCGAGCAATCTTCTTAGCTCATATTTTTCATAGAGTGCTTTCAAGATTTCTAAATCGGCAGCAACAGGTTTTATTTCTTCGACTGATTGCTCAAGTTCTACATCAAGCTTAATCGTCGCCAACTCAAACGACAGTGGTAGCTGCGTTAAAGCCGAACGTAGATTTTCACCTACCTTACCTTTAACTTGGTCAGCATTTGCCATGACTTCTTTTAAAGTAGGATAGGCCGTTAACCATTTAACCGCAGTTTTGGGGCCACATTTCTCCACCCCTGGAATGTTATCGACCTTGTCACCCATTAAAGCTAAGTAATCAATAATTTGATCAGGGCGAACGCCAAACTTTTCTATAACGCCTGCTTCATCCATTTCGACATTAGTCATGGTATTAATCAAACGTACGTGTTGATTAACCAACTGTGCCATATCTTTATCGCCAGTTGAGATAACCGTTTCCATACCTAACGCAGTCGCTTGATTAGATAAAGTGCCAATAACATCATCGGCCTCTACACCACCAATCACTAATAGTGGTAAACCCATCGCGGTAATAATTTGATGTAGCGGTGCAATTTGGCTACGTAAATCATCAGGCATTGGCGGACGGTTAGCTTTATACTCTGGGTACATATCATTGCGAAAGGTTTTTCCTTTAGCATCAAAAATCACGACAACATTGCCATTCGGATAGTCTTTTTTAAGACTTCTTAGCATGTTCAAAACGCCAGTTATAGCGCCAGTAGGTTGACCGTCAGAAGTCGACAAAGCTTGTAAATAAGGCACGTGATATGCGCGGAATAAATAGGATGAACCATCGACTAAAATAAGCGGTGATTGGTC